>Ga0065722_104499_pt1 | contig 10706 bp, 9 predicted proteins | sample BansetMetagenome_FD_59109 | JGI IMG/M metagenome (GOLD analysis project Ga0065722, IMG submission 59109) | Bankia setacea gill microbial communities from Puget Sound, Washington, USA - Caecum Enriched | ecosystem: Host-associated > Mollusca > Digestive system > Ceca | place: United States...
TAAAAAAACATAAAGCTCACAGGGCTACCAATAGTCTACTGTGTCGGCAACCCTTCCTAACTTCGTGTTTCTAGCTTTACTTTGTAAGGATTACATATGAAAAAATTAGCATACATCGTGGCCGCGGGTGCCATAATTTCGACTTCTGCCGTTGCCGATGACTATCAAGCAGAAATTGGTTTGGTGTACGGAACAATCGACACAGAGGTTGATCTTGGACCATTTGGTTCGGGTTCAGTTGATGCCAATACTGCGATGCTCTTCGGTGAGGTCTACTTCGATAAAGTCGACACCTCGAAAGGCCCATTAGCAGAGGCAAGCTTTTTAAGTAAAAGCTCTGGTTTAATGGCTAGCTATACCGATATTGAAAATGTTGACGACAACTCTTGGGGTTTGGGCGGTCGTTTTGTTTTTGGTGAAGATTACATTATCGAAGCAGATTACAGCAGTGATGGAGATATTGATTCTTACGGTATCGGTTTTGGTAAATATTTGAGCGACAATACCGACGTGGTCGTTTCTTACGGCTCTAGTGACGATTTAGACGCTTTGAACGCCGATATGCACTCTGTTGTTAGTTTGAGTGGTACCTCCAGCCTTGCATACTCTTTGGGCATCGCTTATTTGAAAGCGTCTGATGAGTCTGGTTATGGCCTGTCTGGTGACTTGACTTACTACTTCAACAATAATTTTGGTATTGGCGCTTCAGTTGCTAGAGACTCAATAGATGATATTGATTCGACTTCTTGGGCTCTGAATGCTGATTGGTTTGTAAACAACAGTTGGGATCTAGGCTTGATGTACAGCAGCACAGATCTTGCTGACATAGTGACAGTTGATATGCTTGCCGCTAGCGTGTCTTTCCGCTTCTAGAGTGACGCAGAGCACCTGCATTAGGTGGGTGCTCTATCTGTTGGTAGCCTTGTACTGTTTTTGACTTTCTTTATCTAGCCTTTCGTTTTTCTCGTGTGTAGCACAATGCCTTTTCTTTATGCCTTGCTGTACTAACCTCTCTATTTTGCTTTAATATACCAAGCTCGGAGTACGCCTCTAAACTGGTTTCTGATATGCGTTGGGCGTTCGCTGCGTCACTCTAATTTCGGTTTACTGCCGCGTTACGCATTGCTACTACCCATTTGGGTTTCTGATAATGATTGCACAACCTGTCAAAACAGGTCTGCCTCGCTAAATAAGTACGGTTGGCGATAAGCGTATATTTTCAATTTCTTTGACCACTTCTCTCACTGGATGGAACATTCTCCTTCCTTTTTTATCTTGTAATTCAGATAGAATAACACCCGTTTCAATACTCTGCTCTGTGCAATTAAAGAGCTTAAACTCCTCCTCGTTGAACCACTTTCTGAAAAAGCCCGTGTCGTGTATTGAAAAGCCTAGGCACTGAGCTGCAAGGGGTAGCCTCACTTCGTCGTGGCAAAAGTCCGGTAGGGGGTTATTGGCATAGGTGTCTATAAACCGTCGGGGAAAGCAAGGAGCTGGGCCTTGGCAGGCCATGCGTGTTCCCGTGTCACCGTATTTTTTTTGTGCATAGTCGTACATTTGTGTGAGTTGATCGGGCCACCAGCTACCATGAAGTTCGGTCCAGAAGACCCATTTGTCAATTATTTCTGATAAAGGTGTTAAGCCTGTAAGGCCAATGCCGTCTATTGGTATGTGCCGATACAGTGCCTCCAAACTTTCTGTGGGAAGTAGGTCCCATTCAATCAGGTGTAGCATATCAAAGGGTATTGAGGTGCCACAGTCGTTATACCAGTCCAGCACTGCCAGGTCGGAATGTAACCATTTCCACCGGTCTAATCTACCTCGAATACAATAAGTTGAATCCCATACGTCGCCGGTATCGTCAATAAAGTGACCGAAGCTTTCTTCGGGCCCACCGTATAAGCAATGAATGGTTGTGGTGGGGTTTAATCGACGAAGCAGAGTGACTCGGCTACGGACAATGTCGGGGAGTTTGTGACAGCGAAACAAAACGATTCTTTTCATGATGTCCATACTATAATTGTAGAATAGGTGTTTAATTCAGGTGGTAAGTGTGACTCATGGGTATCCCGAGATGAGAGATAGGTCCTTGAGTTATGTACTGGATAATATTGATTCAAGCGCAAGGGGTGAACAGTCTTTGGCTTCGACATCGTGCTTTCTGCTGTAATACTTTTCAGTTCAAAATTCGTTTTGATACAAAAATATAGGGATTGCCTTTGAGTCGACAGCCACGGCTAGATAGCCATTATCGTGGGTAAAAGGTTTAGCACTGCTTCGTCTTTAAAGCTTTCTACGACAATATGCGCACCGTTTTCGACTAAGGTGGCATGATTATGAGCTGTGGCATACCCAACGATTTTCTGGGCTCCAGCCAATCTGGCGGCCACTATTCCTGATGTAGAATCTTCAAATACAATGCATTGTGATATTGGTTTGGCGATGCGCCTAGCACCTTCAATAAAAGAGTCTGGTGCCGGTTTCCCTGTGATTGTGCCGTCATCATATACGATAATTTCTTTTGAAAACCACTGATCTAGTTTAAGAACGTTGAAATAGAATTCAACATTTGAAAGGCAGGACGAAGTCACGATGGTAAAGTGTAGGTCGCGACTCTTCAGCGTTTCTATAAAATCAATCGCGCCATCACTCAGTATCAGTTGATCTGGGTTAGAGAGACAGATATCGCGATAAATCGATTCCTTTTCTTCTGAATAGCGCATTATATCTTGTTCGCTTAATGTCCTTTTAAACAAAAACTCAAGGGCAGAACGATTCTGTCTTCCATGGAAAAAACTATTGATAGCGGTGTTGCTGAGTTCGGTGTTGGTATTTCTTGTGGTGAATTCGGCCCACGCTTGCTCGTGAAACTCTGAATCTTGAAAAAGTACGCCGTTAAAGTCAAAAAGTATACCGGTCATTGCTTGTTTCCAATGAATTCTCTGTAATACATAGCTGCACCTCCCATGCCGGCTACAGGGCATTCAGGTGTAACGTGAATTAGGTTCGGAACTCTTGATCTATCAAAGTCGCTAATTATATATAGGCCTGCTTTGTTAAGGTGAGTTTGCAATGCACATAGATAATTGGGCTGTAAGCTTTCAAGTAACCCTCCCGTTAGGGCAATTTCTTTTATTGCCGGTTCCATGGTTAGCATGGTGAGTATTAAATTTCCTATGGGTTGTACGAGAGCCGCGATAAATAGCTTAGCACCAGCATCATTATCACGAATCAACATGTTGATTGTTTGCGAATCAAAGCTGGATAAGTCGCGTATCGCAGAATTAGGTGTTGCTTGTAGTATAAGGTTTCGATACTGCTGCCAATGTTTTACTACTCCGCTACCAGAACAAAAAGCACTTAAGTGGTTTTCCCCGCCGCAGTCGCATACGGCTTCAAAGGAGCGACCGTTAATAGTTGGTGTGGTCGGTAGATGGCCGATCTCTCCTTGTATGCCAAAATCGGCATCCAGCGGGATGGACTTACTGTCATGGTCGAAAGTTCTACAGCCAATGCCAGTGCTAAGCGTTATTAGCACTGTTTTACCACTATTTATGTTTGAATTCTTTCGAATATACCAGAGAAGATGCGCAGTAATATCGTTGACTATATGAAACGTTATTGCGGGAAAAATATGTTTTAACTCAAGAGAAAAATCAAAATTATCTGAGCGCGAGCTCCCCCAAAGGGGGCCGGAAAAATATATTGTACCCGTGTTTCCATTCAAGGCGGCACCAAGGGATATGGCGACATTTTGTATAGTGGTATTGTGGTTATGCTGGGTGAACCGGTCAATTTGGTCGCGAATCAATTGTATAAGTTCTGCACGACTGTGTTCACTATTCTGTTCCCCATTCGCGTAAGAGGGGGTGGCAATACGGTCTAGAAGTTTGCATTCAGCGAAGCCATCATCAATTCCGAATCTAGTCCAGGTGCCACCTATATCAAAGGTTAGCAGTGATTCTATCGCGTTGTTCACTCAGGCAGCTTCCAGAGAGTTTGCAGATATGTATTGAATATAATCAAGTGCACCCGAAATCTCCTCGTCGGAAATACAGTTAGTGAATATGCCGTTCCCCAGTGAGTTGGTTAGAGGCATACGGAGTAAGCCGTCTCGATGCTTAATGGTATCTTCAATTGCGTCTTTAATAAGCGCAAAATTAAATTGTGGATGTGTAATGGGAAGCCCTGCATCGCGGATCAAGACAATAGCTTCTTTTGCGTCAGCGTTAGATATTAAGTTTTTCATTTTTGCCAAAGCTAAAGAGAATGCCATGTCTACTGCAACAGCTTCACCGTGTAGCAATTCAGTCGTCGATATAAGTTCGAGTGATGGGCTGAAGGTGTGACCATAGTCTACGATACGCTCAAGGTTCTCCTCCCACAAATTAGGTTCGAGCTCTTCGAGCATGCCGGATATAGCAAGATAGACTATTTGAGTTGAATTTAGAGACGAAGAGGAGAAATAGCTAGAAGAAAATGAATTAACTTCTTGTTTAAGTAAACAATACAGTTCGTTGTCTTTAATTAACGCCATCTTAATTATTTCGGCGACGCCGTTGTTGATATGGCGCTGGTCGAGCGTTTTTAGCAATGTTGGATCGATTATATTTGTTTTTGGCGCAAAATAGGTTCCTAGTCTGTTTTTGTGTTTTAAATAGTTGATGCCGGTTTTCACACCAATTCCTGCATCGACTTGACCCATAAGGGTTGTCGGCACGCGCACGTAAGTTATGCCCCTTCTGTATAGGCTAGCAGCGAAGCCTACGATATCCATAATTACGCCTCCCCCAATAGCGACAACCGACTGGGAGCGCCGAAGTAGGCCTGCGTCGATTATATTATCGACAACATCCATGGCTTGTCGTATATCTTTGTTGAACTCGCTACCCCTTAGAGTCGTATAACGCGCGTCAATGCCCCAGCTTTCGAAATACGTTTTTAGTGATGCCTTGTGAATAGCGTATACCGCTTCATCAATGACGATGAGGCATTTTTTGGAGTTTGAATTATCTTTGTCGGTACATGCGTTGGCGAGGACGGGATTGTCTGGAGAAAATATATTGTTGCTTAGTTCAACTTTGTAATCAATTTTTTTCTCTCCTGCTATCTTCCAGTTGGATAGGCTACTCCCATTAATAGAGCTGTCTAAATTCTGCATTTATGGTCCTCCTTTGTAAGAGAAATACTGTGTCATTTGAAAAATAGTTTTTAAGTTTAAAATACATGGCCTCAAACTCTCAATGAGTTTGGCGACAGTTGAGCTAACGGAATGTCAATAAAGTGGATTTGGTAACCAGTCGGCATAATGATTTTATAAAAGACTAACTGTTATCTTTTTGCAATAACAATCCGGTACACTCTCGACTCAAAATGAATTTATATATTTTGTTAAGGTATACGTCGTGTCAAAAAATCAGTTCAAGAATAAGGTGGTGGTTATAACCGGTGGCTCAAAGGGTTTGGGGTATGGCGCCGCTGAAATGTTTGTAAATTCAGGTGCCCATGTATTTATTCATGGAAGAGATTCAAAGGCGTTGGCGCAGGCAAAGAATGATCTTGGTGATCGGTTGTACCCGGTTGAAGGTGATGTTTCAAGTTTGGACGATATTGACTCTCTATATGCTAGGGTCAGAGAAAGATTTGATCATATTGATGTGCTACTTGCCAATACGGGTACCAACGTTCTTTCCCGTTTAGTTGATGTGACAGAGGAGAATTACGATAAAATATTTGACGTTAATACCAAGGGGGCATTTTTTACCGTACAGAAGTCACTTGGGTTATTGCAGCGTGGAAGTTCCGTTATTTTCGTATCGTCGACTGCTGCGCATACAGCAGAAACGGGTGATGGTGTATATGCGGGCTCTAAAGCAAGTTTGATTCTTTTTGCAAAAACCTTTTCGGCCGAACATGCTTTGGAGGGAATTCGATTTAATGTTATTACACCTACTATGACGAGAACGCCACTTTTGGAAAGTCTTGGTGATGAAGAGTTTTTACGGTATTGGGCTAAAAAGCACCCTCCCGGACGCCTGGCTGAAGTGGCGGATTTTGTAGGCGCAGTTAAATTTTTGGCCTCTGAAGATTCTGGTTTCATCTACGGTCAAGATATTGTTGTTGATGGCGGTAAGTGCGACAAAATTGAGTTTATAGAAACCCTAAAAAGTTCAGGAAGGTAGTTTATACACTACCTCTTCCGATTGATGGTGTTTGGAGATCTTAGTACATATGACAGTACCTATTTTTGAAAACAGTGCAATTGTTTACGATGGTAAGTTATTCGCCGTTGAGAATCACGTAATCTCTAAGCAAGATTGTGAAGGGAAGTTGGTTGTAGAGTGTCGATTGTCTGGGTTGTGTGGAACGGATGTTAGAATGATTCGTGGAGAGAGAGAGTGTAAAACCTCCATTTTGGGGCACGAGTCTACAGCGGTTGTTGTGAAGAACCCAATGGGTTATGGCGGCTTCAATGAAGGGGAGCGGGTGTTTGTTAACCCGAACGCGGGGCCGAAAACCCTCAATCGTGGCCATTTGGGGCACGATAGACCGGGCTTGTTTCAAAAGTACATATTGTTTGATGAAGTAGACTGCGAATCTCATCTCTCCCATAGAATTCCATCTCAAATTTCAGACACAGAGGCGCTTTTTTTGGAGCCACTTTCCTGCGCTGCCCACACAATGAATAAGCTAGTGCTAGAAGACCTTCGCAGCAAAAGACTATTAATTTTTGGCGCCGGTAGTTTGGCGCTCGCGCATGTCCATGTGTTGAAGCTTCTAGGTGTGAAACAAGAACATATTTATATTGCAAATCGGACTACAGAAAGAGCAAAATTTCTGGCAAAGAATACAGACATACCAGAGAAAAATGTCTTGGAGATTGATGATCTTATCGGGATTTCTGCACTAGGGGTCGATATATGCCTTCTTTTAAACAGCAATTCGGATGTCTACCTTAAACACGCGTTTGAAGCGATTGGTGACGGTGGTTTAATTGTGGTGTTTGGTGGTATTGCTCAGCCGGTTGGTGTGGCGTTAGATGGAGAGCAAACGGTAGACTTACTGGATATCCGTTTAAACGAAAAAATTGTTGAGGGTATGCTCAGAAAGAAACGTTTTACGCTACAGGGCACGCGCGGGTTTACTGCTTCTGATACGGCATTGGTACTTGAGCTACAATGCCGTGGTGAGAAACAAGCGCTTAATTTTGTTGGTGAGGAGATGAATATATCTGATTTTACGCACTTGCTCAATCAGCTTTCTGACCCTGCTAAAACTGTACCCTTCGGAAAACAGATTTGCCAATTTTAAGGAGGCCTTGTGAAAGCGGTTATAGCGGGCTCCAATAGCAGCCTTGGGAACAAGTTTGCTCGGTTTTTCCTCGAGAAAAAGTTTTCTGTGACAACAGCTTCTCGCCGCGAGCAGTTGCTTGATCTAGACTGTCCGCATGTTATGGGGGAGGTTTTCGAAATAGATTTTCGTTTGCTGGTGGACGATGATGATGTCATTATTCCGTGCTTTGGGCGAGTAGGTATTGATTTTTCAGCCAGCGAGAAAGAGCAGGTACTGCTTGTTAACTTCCTTTACATTGCCTATCTGACAAAACAGTTGATGACAAGGCGTGTTCCTATTATGTTCCCGTCAACACAGCGTTGCACCCTTCTTGAGCAAGATAGGGAGTTTTGTCGTGTCGCAAAAACAATTGTTCAAGAGGTGTTCGGTTGTTTACCTGTCGATAGCGTCGACAAGAATGTGTTGTTGGAAAAATCCAAAAATTTGTTCGCCGAGAACCCAATGCTTCACAGGCACAACATTTATGACGTAAGTAAATATCTAGCAGAGTTAAGCGTTCTCGACTTTGCTGCGCCGGGTTCTAGGTGTTTGCGAATTGGCAACGTATATGGCCGAAACGTCGAACGAGGTGTTGTTAATCGGATGATGCGCGCTGCATTTATAAAAGACGATGCGCATGCACCTGTAAAGCCGGTGCTTGAATTGCAGAGAGAGTTGGGGCTTATATCGATTGATAAACTTTGTAATATGCTGGAGTTTGAAATATTGTCGGGTTCGCCGGAGACGAAAAACCGGATTGTGAATTGCTTTCCAAGTGAGGGGGTGACAGCGGTAGGTCTTCTGGAGTTTTTGGAGCAGGCAGCCATTCCTGTGCGTAAGCTGTGTTTCAAGCAGGATGTCAATAATCAAGTGTTTCAATCGACAGGTGTTGGCGGGCAAGATGAAAGCGAGGGTTCTTTAAGGTGTTTACTGAAGGATAAGCTTTCTGACGAAGATCTCTACTATTATAAAACACTCGACACAAAAAAAGAACGCGGCTTTCGGCTGATGCAGGTTCTTTATCGGTCTCTAAGGGACATGTCTCGTAAAACGGGAGGAGCTCTGACTGATGAGCTGTGTGATATGTTGGCAGAATTCCTATACGGAGTTTATGTCATCGATGGGACGCCAAACGGAGAGGCTTTTATCTATCATAGTGTTTCATTGGCTGAAGTACTTTTGACGCGACGTCCAGATGTTGGAGTTGGAGTGTTGGTTGGCGCCTTGGTTCACGATGTTCTAGAGTATTCTCTTGTTACAGATCGTCAGCTTGCATTCTATTTTGGAGAGGTTCCGTTAAAGATGGCTAATCTATTGGCGCAGAATAGCTATTTGAAGGATGTGGATATTGCTTGTGCTGGCCTAGAAGTGAGATTTCCCTATGAGGTGGGTTTTCTTGTATCGATTGAATTGCTACTTACGAGCGAGGGAAAAGATTTTAGAAAAAATATACTCATCAAGATTGAGCACTACCGCAGACTATTAAGATCAAAAAATATCGATGCTATATACCTAAAAGTGTTGGATAACTGTATAAATTACTCGATTGACTGTCACAGTGTAAATCGGAAATGCCGATCAAAACTTGAGCTTGCGTTATTTTATCGGTTCTTTCTGGATGCGCGAGTGGTGGGGGTAGAGTTGCGTACTCTTTTAGACGAAATTGAAGACGATGTGAAATTTTTGTTGAGATTTTGGCACTTGGATTTCATTGATTTGTTGGAGTCTGTGCCTTCGCTTATAGATCAGGAAGTTTTGGAAGCAGAGGTGTCCTAGTTGTGGGGTTAGTGGGTTTTTAGTATGCCAAGTATTCTTAGGTGAAGCTCTCAAAGAAATTCTATTGTGCTAGATCACTCGGCATATATTTGTCTTCAATTCTTATTGGCTTGAGTTTCGGTTTGCTGACACCCACCTTAAGTGTATTTTTAACCGATGTGTACCAGTTTACTCCAGCGTATGTTGGAGGGTTTTTTATGGTGCTTTCCGTGCTCGGGATAGCTGCTTCTCTTGTTGTAGCGAAAGTATCCGACAAATTCGGTTGGCGGAAATATATGGTTACCTCGGGGTTGTTTGCAGGCGGATTGGGCTGTATCTCGCTAACAATAATCGGCGCCGAAATTCGGTTGATTTCGGTGGCGACTGTTTTTTTACTGTCGTTAAGTTATTCATCTACAGCACAAGTATTTGCAATTGCTAAAGAATACTCGTTGGCGGAAATTGGTGAAAACGGCGTTGGCCTTTTTAATGCAATCGTTCGCGTGCAAATTGCGATATCATGGATCATCGGTCCGCCGGCTGGATTTTGGCTTATCGATCACTGGGGGCCGGTTTACGCTTACGAGCTTATTGGCGTCGTGTTTATATTGACGGGTCTCCAGGCTCTATTTTTTCTTCCTAAAGCTAGGGTGACGGAAACGCCGCTTTTAAATGCCAATAGCGGCGAGGTTGAAGCGCGAGGTAATGCAAATAATATAAGTATTTACCTGTCTGTTTTTGCCTTTACAGTGCTTAACGCAGCAAATTATGCGTACTTAATTTCCCTGCCTCTCTATTTGAAGTCTCATTTTATGCTGGATGTTGGATTCGCTGGCTATTTGATGGGGGTGGCAGCGGCAATCGAGATTCCAATAATGCTAGCCGCAGGTTATTTTTGCTCCAAATATTCGATATATCGATTAATCAGATTGGCCATTTTTTCGGGGCTGCTATTCTTTATGGCTTTAGGGTGGGTGTTTGACCTTCCTGGTTTGTTTTTTATACAAATATTGAATGCTTTTTTTATGGGGATTGTGTCTGCTTTAGGTATTACGTGGTTTCAAAGCCTCTTGCCTAGGAGTGTGGGCTATTCGTCGACGCTTTACACAAGCTGTATTACTGCGGGCAATATTTTGGGGGCTGTAGTGGTTACAGTTGTGAGTCATTTTGTTGGGGTTGAAAGCTTGTTTGTGGCTATGTTTTTATTGGTTGCTGCGGGATATTTTACGTTTGTGAAGTCCGAATTTGCTCGATCTAGCCGTAAGGCTTTACTTGCCCCTAAGGGCTTGTCTGTTGAACGTTTGGATTGACTTCATCTGTGCTAATGAGAGCTTGTGAATAGCGCCACACCGAATTAACGTGCGGGCGGCGGGGTAATGGCTATGCGTAGTTAAGAGTGCGTATACGCGGCGGAGAGTGGCCGCTTAAGTGCCCTTGACAGCCGTTTCCCTTGCCCATAATCACACGCAAAGAATGGACGAATGACATATTGGCTGGCGTTTTGATTAGCTAGTTGTTGAGATCTTTGCTGTGGAGCTGTATTGACACGGCCTAAGCTCGAAATGGTAGCTAGGGGGAGACTTGAACTCCCGACCTCAGCATTATGAGTGCTGCGCTCT
>Ga0065722_100924_pt1 | contig 10705 bp, 3 predicted proteins | sample BansetMetagenome_FD_59109 | JGI IMG/M metagenome (GOLD analysis project Ga0065722, IMG submission 59109) | Bankia setacea gill microbial communities from Puget Sound, Washington, USA - Caecum Enriched | ecosystem: Host-associated > Mollusca > Digestive system > Ceca | place: United States...
GATTCAATTTCCGATTCAGGTCGGTTAAAAAGCGACTTTAGCCTTTGCGGGCTGTGTTGCTAAAAAGCCACTGCAATCTCAATGGTTGCAGTGGCTTTTTTATGGGCGCTTGTTCCGTTTGTCTTAGCTATTCTCCTTCGATCCGCTTAATTTCGTTAATTTTGCGCCGAGCTCTCTTGTGCCTGCTAAACTCAGGGAGGCAGTCTTCGTGGGTTGTTTGCCGAGCGTATTTAGTTAACGTATGAACTAAGTTGGTGAGGCTGGCCAATTTACGACTGTTTTTGGATATTCAAGTTTGGGTAGTTTAACAAGTAATACAGGTTGGGTAGATGGCAGTAAAGGTAATGGGTCAGGTTGAGCGAACTAAGCTACGTCAGCAATTACCGGCGTTACAGTTTAATCGAGCGCTAGATTTTGAGCAGTGTTCCGATAGCTTACGGGAATATTTTCAGCGCTATAACTTCGATCAGCTGGTGGAGGAAACCCACTGTAATTACCACGTTGGCCGCGCTCAATTGGCGGGCTACGAATGTGTCGCTCATACCTGGTTCCCCGATCGATTCGGACATTCCGATACAGTGGTAATTACCCACGGGTTATTTGATCATGCCGGACTCTACCTGCACCTAGTAAGACGCTTGCTTTTGCAGCATTACACCGTGGTGTTAGTCGACTTTCCCGGTCATGGTTTGAGTGAGGGGCCGCTTGCCTCGATCGGTGATTTTAGTGAGTACGCAGCCGTGCTGGCGGCGACCATGATGCTGCTTAAACGCAGCGAACGCTTTGCCGATGTGAGCTTGGTAGGTCAGAGTACCGGTGGCGCCGCCATTTTTGTATTTTGTAATGGACCAAGCTTACGACCATAAAATTAAGTCTATTACCTTGCTGGCCCCCTTGGTGCGGCCGCGAAATTGGCCGTGGGTACGAATGGGGGCGGCGGTCGCTAAATATTTTGTTAAGGATATTCGTCGAAAATTTACGGTGAACTCACATCACCAAGAGTTTTGCGAGTTTTTGAAGAATAAAGACCCTCTTCAGGTACGTCGAATACCAATGCGTTGGATTCTCGCAATGACCGCTTGGGTCGACTATTTCAGCACCCAAACACGCATGCTGGGTGAGCGTAAAATTAGTCAGCGCTCAACTCCTTTGCTGATTATTCAGGGGGCAAGTGATGACACGGTCGACTGGCAATATAATCTTGAGGTAATCAAGAAGCACTTCAAATACCCCTCGCAAGTTATTGTTAATGATATGGCTCATCAGATCGTGAATGAAACGCCAGANCGGCGAGAATTTGCCTTCACGGCTTTGTTGAAATTTCTCGAGCAAAAGGTTGTCTCACTAGCCTAGCCGTGTTTTTGGCACAGCTGTTTGTGTTATCCCAGATAGTTTACGTCTATCCGCCTTTCGCGCCCTCAGTACGTCGATTTTTGACCGGCGGCTGTGGGTGTAGCCTTAGCTTTTCACAATATTCCCACAATTAGAGGCCGGTTTTTCACCCGGAATCTGGCACACTGTGTATATCTTTTTCGTGCCTTCTTTAGTCTGGGATAACTTTCAATGAAATCTCCTTTTTTGCGGCGCCTGCTTCCCTTTATCGCTCTTGCGATTTGCCTTGTGATCGCGGCTATTTTCATTCTCAATAAAAAGCCCCCCGAGAAAAAGCCCGATAGCCAAGACGCTCCTCTGGTGACGTTAACACCTGTAACGCTGGGTAGTGAAGTGTTGCTGGTTCAGTCTCAGGGGGTGGTTCAGGCTAAGTATCAGACTGCGCTAACCTCGCAAGTTAGCGGCAAAGTCGTTTCGGTATCCGAACAATTTGTGCGCGGTGGGATGGTAAAAAAAGGCGATCTACTCGCGCAAATAGACCCCTTTGATTATGAGGTGCGTTTACAGCAAGCCAACGCCAGTCTCGCCAGTGCGCGAGCGGCGTTTATTCTCGAGCGAGCCCAGGGCCAGGTCGCCGAAGCCGAGTGGGCGAAGATAACCAATTCTGCGCCCTCCGAGCTGGGCTTGCGTAAACCACAACAGGAGCAAGCGCTCGCGGCAGTAAAAGCCGCCGAGGCGGGTTTACAGCAAGCGAAGAAGGATCTAGAGCGAACCAAAATTGTCGCCCCATTTGATGCTTTAATTGAGGAGCGTTTGATTAGCCCCGGTGGTGTTGTAAATATTGGTACGCAATTGGGCAGAGTGTTGGCGCTAGAGCTTGCGGAGATTCGTCTGCCGATTGCGAACGCGGAGCTTACCTACCTAAATCAGCTTGGTAAGAACGCAGAAGTATGGCTCACGGCTACCCGTGGTGGTGAGTTAATTAAGCGTAGCGCCAAAATTGTACGTGACGAAGGTGTCGTGAGCGAAGCGAATCGCATGGTATATCTGGTCGCGGCATTAGCTGATCCATACGCGCTCAAGCTGGCAAATAGTGGTATCGAAAATACTCAAAGCCTGCCGTTTGGCACTTATGTCTCGGCGAGTATTACCGGAAAACAATTGGATAAAGTTGCGCTGATTCCGCGTAACTTGGTTAAAGACGGCCGCGTGGCTATCTATAAAGAGGGTAAGCTCGCCTTTGTCGACGTTGACGTACTACGCAACCAAGGGAAGCTTGCGGTAATTGGCAAGGGATTAGCAAATGGCGACCAATTAGTGACATCGAGTTTGCAGTATCCCATTGCGGGAATGGCGCTGCAGCCAAGGGAAAAGCCTGCCGTTAATAACATGCAAATAGAAAAAAAGAATACTGCGGAAAAGCCCAGTAGCGAAGCCGTTAGCACTCAAGGCGAGGGCTAGTTATGGTCGATTCATCGCCTAAGTCACCAGCCTCTCAAGAAGAACATCTCGATACCAATAAAGGTATTATTGCTTGGTTTGCGCGTAATCCTGTTGCCGCGAATTTGCTTATGATTGGCATAATTCTCGCGGGCCTTAATTCGGCGCTCAATATTCGCCAACAAATGTTTCCGCAAGGCGAAAATAATTGGGTGAATGTGTCGGCCATCTATCGCGGCGCATCGCCACAAGAAGTCGAAGAAACCATCACCGTTAAACTCGAAGAAGCGTTGCAAAGTGTACAGGGTATCGAGCGCCTTATTACTCGATCGAATCGCGGCTACGCTTCCGCCGATTTGAAAGTGCTGGACGATTACGACGTGCAGGAAGTGCTGGACGAGATACGTTCATCTGTCGATAGTATTTCGAGCTTCCCCAACGGCATGGAGCCGGTTCGTGTGAGTCACACCAAATTTCGCCAAGAGGTGATGTATGTAAGCATCGCTGGCGACCTTTCGATGGGTGAATTAAAGCGCCTAGGTGAAACGATTCACGATGAGTTGCGAGCATTGCCCGATGTTAATATCACCGACTTTTACAGCGGTGCTAATTACGAAATATCGATTGATGTTAGTCAGGATAAATTACGTGAATTTGATTTAACCTTTGTTGAAATTGCCAACGCCGTACGCGAGTTTTCAACCAATCGTTCAGCTGGCGAAATTCGTGCAGACGAAGGCGTGATCTCGGTACGGGTAGAAGAACAGGCTTATATCGGTGCAGAGTACGAAAATATACCGCTGCGTAATTTCGCCGATGGCAGCCAATTGACATTACGTGATGTTGCCAAGGTAAGCGACGGGTTTGAAGAGGGCGTAAACTTTTCTAAACTTGACGGGGCTAATACCCTGACATTTTTTATCGGCGCATCAAAAGATCAGAGCATTACCGATATTTCTAAAACGGTGAATGGCTATATAGTCGAGCGTCAAGAAACATTACCTGCGGGTATACGTCTAGAACCTTGGGTCGATCTAACCTACTACCTCAATGGCCGCTTAGACATGATGTTGGAAAACATGGTCTGGGGCGGAATACTGGTATTTTTAATCCTCGCGGTATTCTTGCGAATTAAACTCGCGTTCTGGGTGATGATGGGGTTGCCGGTGAGTTTTCTCGGTGCTATAGCGCTGATGCCGTTTGGAATGATTGATGTCACCATTAATGTGGTGAGTCTATTTGCCTTTATTATGGTGCTGGGCGTTGTGGTTGANGATGCGATTATTATTGGTGAAAGCGTACATACCGAAGTGCAAGAGCATGGNCTATCGATGGANCATGTTATTCGCGGTGCAAAACGCGTTGCCATGCCGGCAACGTTCGGTGTGCTTACGACCATGGCCGCCTTTGCGCCTATGGTTATGGATTCCGGCCCTAATGCTGCTTTCACCTTGTCGATTGGTGCGGTTGTGATTCTGTGTTTGATTTTTTCATTGGTTGAATCAAAGTTGATACTGCCCGCGCACTTGGCCGCTATGAAACCAGAAAATACTCAAAGCACAAATATCGTTGCGCGTATGCGACGCTGGGTCGATAGTAAGCTTGCCAATTTTATTGAGAATAAGTACAAGCCGTTTTTAGATGCGGCACTGTTTCATCGCTATTACGGTTTTAATGGCTTTTATTGGTGTCATTATTATTACTGGGGCGATGTTTGCCTCGGGCCATATCCGCTTTATTGGTTTTCCTAAAGTTCCGCATGATTTTTCCAGTATAACCTTGGAAATGAACCCCGATGCTCCCGAGTCTGATTTGCGTGAAGGCATGCAACAGTTAGAAGCCATGATGCGTAAAGTTGATAAAGACATTGTCGCAAATTACGGTAGTTCGATGGTTGAAAAAATATTGGTATACAACCAAGGCAGTACGCAAGCTAAGGTCGAAGCTAAATTGGTAGATCCAGATTTGCGTCCAATGGACACCTTCGCGTTATCGGCATTGTGGCGCGAGGCAATGCCGAGTATTGCCGGCCAGAAAAATATAACCATCGCCGATAGTATTGGCGGCGGACATGGCCAAAATGATGGCGATGTAAGCTTTCGTATAAAAGGGCGGAATGAGCAACAGTTGATCGCAGCTGCACAACTGATAAAAACTGAATTGAATAAGATGAAGGGTGTGTTCGAAGTTAACGATAGCGAACAGCAGGCGGCAAAAGAGATTCTATTTAAATTAAAGCCTGTAGCATACAGTTTAGGTTTGACCACGGCCGAGGTTGCCGCGCAAACAAGCTATAGCTTATATGGTTTGGAAGCGCAGCGGATTATGCGCGATAGGCAGGAAATCCGAGTCATGGTGCGCTACCCCAAAAGTGAGCGCGATGCTTTAAGTTCAATCGATAATATTTTGATTCGTACCGCAAGCGGCGCCGAAGTGTTGTTGTCTGAAGTTGCCGACTTGGAGTTTGCAGAAGGCGTAAATCAGATCTATAGGGAAGAAGGCAGTCGGGCAGTCACCGTATGGGGGTCGGTCGATAGCGAACAGGCCGAAGCATTCAAAGTCGCTAATGCCATGAGCGACACGGTGTTTCCTAAGGTCAAAAAATTGTACCCCTCGGTAGTTATTGAAGAGTCCGGCAGTTTAAAAGATGAACGAGAAAATACCCGCACGCAGTTGATCGGTATCTTGCTTATTTTATTGCCGATCTATGTGTTGTTGGCGCTGCCACTTAAATCCTACACCCAACCCTTAATGATCATGTCGGTTATTCCATTCGGTATCATGGGCGCGATTCACGGCCATTTATTATTTGGTATGGATTTAAGTATGCCGTCTATATTCGGCATATTCGCTGTGGTCGGTGTTGTTGTAAATGATTCGTTAGTGATGGTGGATTATGTTAACCGCGCGCGTGAACGCGGCGAAACGATTATTGATGCGGTGTTGCATGCAGGGCAAAAACGTTTCCGCGCGATAATGTTAACCTCGCTTACCACCTTTATCGGGTTGATTCCGATTATGTCGGAAACCAGTTTGCAGGCGAAAATTGTAATTCCTATGGCCGTTTCACTTTCTTTCGGCGTATTAATAGCAACCCTAGTTACTTTAGTGCTGGTGCCATGCCTCTATATTATTGGCGACGATATGGCTCGCGGGCGCAAAAAACTAGCGATCCGAACGGTGACACTGTTTCGTTAGCTTACTAAGTATTAACAGTAAAAATATGCTGTTAATAAGCAGAATTGAAAGATGTCTAAATTGTTATTTCAAAATCCCACTAAAACTGTTCCAGTAAAATATTTATTTAGACAATTATTTTACTGGAACTGAATTTACCATAAAGAAAGGTTCTAAAGGCGTCTTTTGTTGGCGCGTAAAACTTGTTTTTGGATGTTTTAGGCCTCTCCCGTCTGCGCAGATCGCGTCAGAAATACAGCACCTAAGGTATTGATTGATACGCCGCCCCTAAGTTGTTGTTTTTAAAGCCGCCATTATTTTGAGCCTTAAAATTTTGTAATTCTAAGTACGCTTCGCCGTATATTGTTCAGCTTTAAGCCGTCTTCATATCTCCTTCTATACTTCAAAACTGTTAATTGAAATTATTAATTTGCATTGCTGGTTTAGGGTTTTTTCGTCCGGCAATATCTTGAATAGTATAGGAATTGGTTATGGTGGAATCTGAACGCTCACGAACCCCCTCGCTGCTGTTGCGTACTACGGCAACAGCATTTTGTCTACTCTGTATTTCGTTAACTGGTTGTAGCAGTGGCGGTGACGATGGTGATGGTCTATTTCCAGCTGACCCCACCGNCGAACCCACAGCGCAGCCCACAGCAGAACCGACCGTAGAACCCACGGCTGGGCCGGTTGCTTTGTCGGGCGCTGCAGTAGACGGCCCGATTGCTAATGCTGTGGTTCGTATTTACCGCTTGGATGCCAGCGCGCCGCAAATGCAAGGCGCTTTATTGGACGAGGGTGAGACTGACGCACAAGCGCAATTTTCCGGTTTAGAAATTGATAGCGATGAGCAGGGGCCGTTTCTTATTGTGGTGACCGCCGATGAGGATACGATCGATTTAAATACCGGCCAGCAACCTATTATTTCCGAGGTTCGGACACTGCTTAAACTCGAAAATATCGATGCGCCGGTGTACGCGACCCCACTAACCAGCATGGCCTTATCCTTAGCCGCNTCGAAAGCCGACGACGCAGGGGCTTTTACCAATGAAGAATTTACTGATGGTTTAGATGACGCGGCGAGCGAACTCGTGTCGGCATTAGGTTTTGGTATGAGTGAAGATGTCGATATTTTTGCGGCACCGCCACTGGTTACCGATGACACTGATAGCGATGAAAAAATGCAAGATGTAGCCGCTTATCGCACCGCAATATCGGGCGCAGCGGCGATTATTTTCGAAATTCAGCAGAACACCGAAAATTCGACCACCGCAAATGTAATGGATGGATTGGCCGAGGATTTGACGGATGGNGCAATCGATGGTCGCAACAGTGAAAACGAAGACCTCGATAATTACGATGCAAACGACGCGGCCATTATTGTTGAGAAAGATCCGGCTAAGTTAATCGTTCCCGGCACCAACAAAACGGTTGAAGAGGTAGAGGAGTTGCTCGACGAAGAGTCGGCAGACACCGGCACTACCACTGATACAGCCAAGCTTGCCGATGGCTCGGTGTCGAGTACTGCTAAGTCAGCCGAGGTAGATACCGACCGCGATGGCGATGGCGTAATTAACAGCCGCGATGCCTTTCCGAACGATCCCAATGAAACAATTGATACCGATCGCGACGGCGTTGGCAACAACAGCGACCAAGACGACGATAACGATGGTGTGCGCGACGACCGCGATGCCTTCCCACTCGACCCCAATGAAAAAGCCGATACCGATCAAGATGGCATTGGCAATAACGCCGATGACGACGATGACGGGGATGGGGTTGTCGATTCTGAAGATGACTTTCCGCTCGATGCAAGCCTAAGTGATGCATCGGACATTGATGGTGACGGTTGGCCGTTGGGGCAGGATCCCGATGACAGCGATGCGGACTCGCCCGGCGAATTATTTGTCGATACCGATATGGATGGTCTCGGTGATGCTATCGATACCGATGACGATAACGATGGTGCTCCCGATGTTGACGATGACCTGCCCCTAGATCCTACGGAATCAACCGACACAGATGGCGACGGTATTGGTGACGGCAAAGATGACGATATCGACGGCGACGGCGTAGCCAATCACGATAATGGCGATGACGAACTAAATACCCCCGAAACACGTCTAGCCAATGGCGACCGCTTTCCTTTTGACCCATCTGAGAGCGCCGACCTAGACAACGACGGTATCGGTGATAACAGTGATTCCGATGTTGATGGCGACGATCTAGCCGACGTGAATGATCCAGATCCTCGCAACCGCGATACGGATGGTGACGGCGTTCGCGATGGTAAAGACGCTTTGCCATCCGATGCCAGTGAAACGCTAGATACCGATAAAGACGGTATTGGTAACAACGCAGACAACTGTAAGTTCAAAGCTAACTTTAATCAGGCGGACACTGATCAAGACGGCATGGGCGACGCCTGTGACGACGACGATGATGGCGACGGTGTTAGCGACGCGGAAGACGACTTCCCGCTAGACCCAACGGCATCAACAAAAACCGATGTCGATAACGATGGCTGGCCGGTTGGCCAGGATACTGACGACAACGACAGTAGTGTTCCCGAAACTGACTATGTTGACACCGACGGCGACGGCATGGCCGATAACGGCGGCTTGAATCCTGACAGCGACGACGACAATGACGGTCACGACGATAGCAGCGACGCATTCCCAACTGATGCTACCGAGCACAGCGATGCCGATGGTGACCAGATTGGCGACAATGCCGACACCGATGACGATAACGACCAAGTGCCAGACAGCGAAGATGCATTTCCGTTAAATAGCGAAGAAAGTGCCGATTCCGATCACGATGGGGTTGGCGATGCTAGCGATAACTGTCCGAATCATGCCGGCCCTCAAACCGACTCCGATCAGGACGGCAAAGGTAATGCCTGTGACGATGACGACGATAATGATGGCGTTGCCGACAAAGATGATAAATTCCCGCTCAATCCAGAGGAATCGAAAGATACCGACGGTGATGGTATTGGCAACAATGAAGACTCCGACGACGATGGCGATGGTATCTCTGATGTTCAGGAGCTAGAAAATGGCACCAGTCCATTGCACCGCGACACCGATCGCGATGGTGTGAATGACGATACAGATAATTGCCCGCTGGTGGTGAACTCTGCGCAAACTGACAGCGACGAAGATGGTATCGGCAATCTTTGTGATGATCCCCCCAGTGTTGGCGGTTACTACTTACTGGATATGGAAGTAAGCAGTGCTTCACACAGTTCGGCGAATGCTGAATGGGAAGAAATTGCNTTGCGCGAATGTGACGCCAGTGTTGGTGACAAGACCGCTGAAGTTGCACTTGCCGAGCAAATGGGTACTGATTTCAAACTGAGTTTTAGTGGTGACCAGTTCCGCGGCGAAGAAGGTGCTCATGGCATCATCAACAGTCTCGGCCAAGTGGTGATCGAAGAGAGCGGTGAAGAACACACCCCTGAAGGCATGAAGATTCTTCACAAGGTTAACTTCCTTGGTTTGCGCAACGGTTCTACTGGTGTGATGAGCGGCAGTGTTGAAGAAGAGCAGCAAATCATGTCGGCTAGCGGTGAGCTGCTGATGACCTGCGCGAGCAAATCTAGCGTGGTGCTAACGCCGATGCCGCAAGTCAATGCGACTGACGTGTTTGATGCCAGTGGCAGCGACGGTGGTTTTGCCACCACCATGGGGCATGAGTACCACGATGATATGGGTAACTGGGGAATTGATTTCGCCTATAACCTACTCAATACCGATGGTGAAAGTGAGAGCCGCTGGGACGCAGAAGCCGAAATGTGGTTCGAAGACGCCGCCGGTGATGGCGGTAACTGGATGCTTACCGCGGGTGGCTGGCAGCAGGAAATGCCCAGTTTAACCATTGAAAGTCTCGAAGGCGACATGGCACTTGCCAGCCGAAAAGATGCCGATGGTAATGTGATTAATAGCTGGGTAGTGAGTGTTTACGCCAGTTCGGCGGAAGGTAAACCCATGACGGATCTAGTCCAGCGCGACTGGGTTAAGCAGGGGCTTGTCGATACCGCTGCTACATTTGGTGCGGGTGCACGCGCGATCGCGATCAGCGCAGAAAGTCAGTCGACCGTCTATGAAGTTCATTGCGGTGGCGACGACTGGGCCGGTGCTGGTTTGGACTGTAACAACTACTTTGTAATTGGTTGGGACGATAGCACTGTAAGTGAAACTGACCCTGCGGACGGCACCAGCGCCGAACCGAGCGCAGCAGGCACGGCCGTATTGGCCGCTAGCTTCGCAGATTTGGTGCAGGTCGATAGTGGAACCGACTTGGATATGAGCAAAAGCATCTGGGTTGGACGCAGTAGGGACGGCCGCGAACTTAGCGCTGTGCTCCTTAGTTCGGATGGCAGTGTGGCAGAAGGCAGCAGTGGTACTGTTAGCTTTGTGACCCACGCTGATGATGGCCAAATGGTTGTGCTGATGAATGCCGATGGCACTGCAATTGGCTCGGACTGGGTGGTCACTGACCCGCTTTCGAATGACACCCATTTGCTGTTGGAGTTCTCGTTACCGCAAGACTTACAGCACCAGTTCGACCTAGAAGAACCTACGTCGGGCATTTTGCTAGCGGTAGTGCCTGATACGAGTAATCAATCACCTTATGTACGCGCGGGTCGCAAGCAGGAGGCGGGTGAATTACATCGCGATGCAGGGCTAAACCTAGTTGGCTTAGAAGCTGTGTTGGCGAACTTCAATTACCAGCCGCCTGAACCCACAGG
>Ga0065722_100006_pt1 | contig 10704 bp, 5 predicted proteins | sample BansetMetagenome_FD_59109 | JGI IMG/M metagenome (GOLD analysis project Ga0065722, IMG submission 59109) | Bankia setacea gill microbial communities from Puget Sound, Washington, USA - Caecum Enriched | ecosystem: Host-associated > Mollusca > Digestive system > Ceca | place: United States...
AAAATAGCCGCTGAATTGGGTACAAATGGCTACACCGAAATATACGGCAACGGCGCCGTTAAAAATGCCTGCGCGGTATTGAGCAACCCCCTAGCCTGTTATTTTAAATTCCCCAAAGCGACCACCGGAGGCGGCAGTGTGTGGGACTTTAGCGCAACCGCCTGCATTATTCAGGAAGCCGGCGGCTGGGTAAGCGGTTTTTACGGCGAACCATTGAATTTAAACCCCAAAGGTTCAACCTTTATGAATCAGCAGGGGGTTATCTTTACTTCGGGCAAGGGTATTGCCGAAGCAATAATGAGCTTNAGAGAAAACAATTTTTGGGTGTAATTTAAGTTGGCCACTCGCTGGCCTAAGTGCTTGTAAATACTTGCATGAAGTCGTTCAACCGCTCACCCCCCACCGCATTTATCGTCGGCCTAACACATTCACCATCGCCCCCAGAAGAATCAAACCACCACCCGCAAACGTTGTAAGGGTCGGAATTTCGCCAAAATACACCCAGCCAATAACCGCAGCAAAAATTACCTGTACATAGGCGTAAGCCGTTGCTTTATTGGCGTCCGCACTGTGCAAGGCTTTTGTTAAGCCTACCTGCCCCACCTGGGTGAATATGCCCACCAGCACCAAGGCGCCAGCAACACCCAAGCTAGGCATTACAAAATCTCGGCCTAGTAGCACAAGCGCTATAGGAAGGGAGATAACAGGGAAGTAAAATATAATCACCGAGCTGTCGTCGGTGGCGGTGAGTTTTTTGACAATAATGTACGCAATAGCACTGCCCAGCGCACCACCAATAGCCGCGCCAATGGCGAGCCAGTTGTACTGTACCGCACTTGCTAGGCCTGTATGTGCCGGCATTAGATTCGGCTGAATCATTACCCATAAACCCAAAAGGCTGAGCACTATGCAAATAATCGTAGAGCGATGAATAGCTTCTTTTAAAAAGTAAAAAGCCAGTACCGCCGTAAATACCGGGTGCAGGTACTGTAAAATAGTGGCTTCTGCCAGCGGCAGGACAGTAACCGCATAGTAGACCAGCATTAGGGTGAATGCGCCCACCAAGCCTCTGGCGATAAGCCAAGGTTTATTATTGCCCCACAGCGATAGCTTTTTGCGTTTGATATCCGCATAACTGAGAACAACCGAAACCAACGCTCTGGCGACAACAATTTCCAGCACCGGTATGCCGTGGCTGCTCACGCCTTTCACGCACGCGGCCATTAACGCAAACCCGAGGGCGGAGATGAGCATGTACCAAACGGAGATGGGAACGGTGTTTCGGAGAAAAGTGGGCATACTTCAGCTATACATCCTGCCTAAAGCTTGCAGAATACCCATTTCTTAGCCAACTCACTATGCGTTTAAAGGCTTAGGACCAAAATAGTATCGCAGGATATTGCACTTAAGCCTTCAAACCAGCAAAGCATTAGGCNTTTAATGCTAGCCTGGCGACAGCATAGCGGCCGCCCATTACACCGATAACCATTAACCCTCGGCTAACCGGCGAATGGTTTGTTTGGCTTCGTTAGTATATTCAATGGAAAGGTTAGCCAGAAAATCGTCGAAAAGTTGCTCTTGAAGCTCTCGGTAGAATTCTTCGTTAAGAGGGTTAGCAAAATCAGCGTAGTCGAGCGAACCCATTCGGAAATTTACCCGTAATGTATATCGTCGCCCCAACGAAAAATAGCCACAGGTACTTGGGTAGGGAGCCCCCTCATTGAGGAATTGCTTAACGCGCAAGCCGTCAATATCCTCATGTGGAATGGCTTGTGCCAAAAAATTGTTTTCAACCGAGGGGCTTCCCTCTAATATTTTGGGTTTGAAATCCCCATGTAATTCACGAAAATCATCCAGCAATACATTATAAAAATGCTGATAGTTCATGCTCATTAAACTATCGGCCTCCTCATCCGAATGCCGTAAAACACTGACCTTAAAAAAAATAGCCGCCAGCTCCAAATGGTTATCACATCGATAATAACACCAACTTTGGGTTACAAGGTCTCTATCGAAAAATCCCGTATCACCAAGCACTTGCCACCCGGCGAGGTCAGTTTCGATAAAATCACTTTGTACACTCACCCTGTTAAGCTTGGTGCTATTACTGGGTATCTGGGCAACCTTTAGTGAAACAGCCGCCTCATCAAATGAAAAGCTAACAATATCGCCCTCACTAAAGGTGGGGCCCTCAAATAATTCAGGNAGNTTCATTAAACAGCCTTATGGGTAGCCTGAAGCGCACCCACAAAAGTCGATGCCGNACCACGAAGGTTTTGCTGCTGACCAGTAACTTGATTAGCTGAGGGGTTATCGGCCAATGCCGAAATACGCTCGATTAAATACCGGCGCGTTATTTTATCGTAACCCGTACCGGCAGGCAGGGCGTCCAACTGCTCCAACAATTGTTGCTTTTGGCTGACAATCGCCAACAAGGCTTGTTTGTCTTGGAAGCAATTTAAAAACTCACCCGAGACCTGGGCCTTTCGCTGATTTAATTTTTCTAATAGTTTGGGCAGCTGCGTTCTGGCGTTATCAAATTTAAAGCTGTGCCCGTCTAGCGCGCCGGTAACCTTGTCTAAGGCATGGTTCAATAGGCCCGCCCCTTCGCCTTGAACAAACCAGGCAACCTTATTGCGTTGATTGTCATTTAGAATTTTACCCAGATCATTCGCTAATTTTTGGGTATCACCGCCCAATCGGCTTTGCTTGCCAANATGGAGGTCAGTTAGCGGTTTGAGAGGGGCAAAAGAATAACGCTGGTGAGGNGTTGTTGGTAACTTGCATAGCAGCTTTCATCGCGTCGTCGAGCGCATCGGTCGCGCCACTAATAAAGACATCTCGGTTATTTAACGAAGTGTTGGTGGTTGCCTGTAGCTTNTTNGCACCTCGACCACGGCTCACATAATCGTATAACCCCCCAGCATCATCACTCCGCTCATGCTGAATCTGCACCTCAGAAATATACACCGTAGGCGCTGCATCTCCTGGGTTCTGATTAATATGGTAATACACACGTACACTCTGGGTCACTAGCGTTCGCTCCCGTTGCATATGCTGCTGCTCAGCCATACCGCGTTGTACACGCCGCAATGCATCTAAGCGCTGCTTATGCCCGGCGCCCATGCGCGGTGGGTCTATTGGCCCCATAGCCGGAGTGGGCAAACTATCGGTGGACAACTTAGCGCGAAGGCTTTCAATGTCGCGAATGATCATTTGCCCTTCGTTTGTGCTCGGGTCTAGCGCACAAAAGAGGTCAACGAACAGCCTTGTATGAATTTTAACCGGCTTGCCTGAGTGGCCCTTGGTGTTGTTCGAGAAGTAAATATAACCACCGATATCGTCGATATGCCGAGGTGTACTTGCCATAGCGTTAAAGCTCCTTTAGATACAATATTTAGGCGGTATAGACCACCTATTTCCCATTCTGGTGATGGGCACTTCTATTAATTGATTTTATGCTCAACGCGGCCTAGCAAACCCAATGTATGGCCCTATGCGTAGCAGTAGCAGAAGGCAACNTGCCTTTCCCAGTAGGTCAACGCCGCAAGAAGCTTTGCCAGGCCGCGCCCTGCGGGGCTTCGCGTACGATTCATGCGCGCTGCTCATTTATTCGGCTGCCCACCGGCTTTCCTGTAACGCTCGTTTTACCCATGAACCCACGTATAGCCAGGGGAGCAAAGCGCATTAATAGAGGTGCCCTAAAGTATGTTACCCGAATTTCCAGCGAATTTTGTCTCCTGAGTTCCAATTTTCATCGTAAGTTTACCCCCAACTTAAAACATGCATTCAGCCCCACTAGCAGGGTGCGGTGGGCTTTAGCGCTTGTGTGTATTCGTGCGCACAAATCAAACAGACTGGTTTAACCGCAATCGAACAAGCTTGGCATCAACTAATGCGCTCAAATCGCCTATCTAAATTCAAGGCCCTTGAACGAAACGGCGGTTAGCATTCACAGATCCACACAGCAATTTCAGAGCAAAAAAAACGCCGGAACTACCGGCGTTTTCATTCGTCAATGACGGGCTACGAGCAATTAATAACCTACGCTATTTGCGTATGAAATAATTTTATCGCCATAGTTACCACCCCAGCTGTAACCGTTACGACGCTCTTCGGAAATATCCATTATGTCGTACACTTTACGGCTGTCTCGATCACTAAAGAAACCCCGATTAGAACTCAGGTCGTAGAAGCGATACCACATTTGACTGCCTGACTTATACACGATTTTTTCTTCTACACTCTTATCGTAAGTGTAATTTGCCAAATAGGTATTTGGGCTACGAAACCACGCAATGGCCGCTTTAACAGCTGCTTTAATTTCGGAAGATTGCGGTTGAGTCATAAGGAAACCAATAACATCCACCGATTCACTACCGCTTAAAGATTCCAGCTCATATGCACGGGCCATTTTTGGCTTGTAGTCATCTTTACCGTGCTGCGCGCACCAAACGGTTAGCTTACCGTTTTGCTTCCATTGTGATTTAAGAATGTAATCTACGCCTTTATCAATGGCACCTTTCATTTCGATACGATCACTTTCGCTGAATATATCGTTGTTAAACGGTGCTTTCTTTTGATGTGCGTTGTGCAATACCGTCAATACGCTTGCCATAGCATTATCGTTAAAGGTTACGTGATCNGAATATCCACCACGNAGTGGGTAATACTGAGGCCACCCGCCTTTTGAGTACTGGGCGTCCAACACGAAATCCATCGCTTTACGTACAGCATTTCTATACTTGGTATTGCCGGTATTTTGGTAAATCTGAGCCAGGTAAACCATTTCAGTTACCGTTGCACCGTTGTCGAAAGTACCCTTATCGTTGCCACCGCTACCGGTAGAGTCGTAATCCTGATTCTTAGGCCAGCCACCATTGTCGTACTGGTGAGACAAAATGATGTCTGCCTTATTGCTACTCCATTTAGTTTTCGCACTGTTAAATCGGTTTTGCGCGGGGTTCCCACTTTGAGAAAGCGTGGGCGCGTTACCATTACTTGAACTACTGGAGCTTGAACTTGACGAGCTACTAGAGCTTGAGCTTGAACTTACACTAGAACTGCTTGAGCTAGCACTACCACAGGTAGCTGCCGCCGCATTCGGCCCGGTAATTTCGATATAATCGATGTTACCCAAACCAGAACCCTGATTTGCTTCTAGGCGAAGCGCCTTAACACCACCACCGAGATTCAAGTTAACGGATGTAGTAGTCCAGGTAGACCAACCACCGGTTCCAATGAAGTCTTCAGTAGACACATTGCTACCGTTTGAACTCAACACACCTACACGATTGTCTGAAGCACCGTTGGCATAGCGCCAGCGAACCGTGTAACTGCCCGCATCACCAGAAACAGACCAATTGACTCCCTTGCCAGACGCGTTGTCGGTATTGGCAAAACCAGCACCCTCAAAGCCACCGTTGTTAGAATCGATAGACCCATCTACACCACAGAAACCGGTTTTATCTTCCTGAATTTTCACGGTTTTGGTTGAGCCATTACCGGTAGAACTGGAGGACGAGCTGCTGCTTGGTACGCTTGAGNTAGACGAGGAGCTTGAACTGGATGAAGAGCTAGAGCTGGANGAAGAGCTTGAACTGGATGAAGAACTAGAACTGGATGAAGAACTAGACGAGGAGCTTGAACTTGAAGAAGAGCTAATGCTGGATGAAGAACTCGATCCATCACAGGACGCAACCGCAACGTTCGGGCCAGTAATTTCAACGGTATCTACATTACCCAAACCGGCCCCTTGGTTGGCTTCTAAACGCAGCGCTTTGAATCCGCCACTAAGGTTTAAAACAACAGACGTTGTTTCCCAGCTTGTCCAACTACCAGTTCCGTCAAAATCCTCGGTCGAAACATTGGAACCATTTGAACTCAGCACACCGGACCGATTAGCCGATGAACCATTAGCGAAACGCCAGCGAATAGTATAACGACCCGCATCGCCGGTAATAGCCCAATTAATACCCTTTTCCGAAGCGTTATCGGTATTGGCGAAACCAGCGCCGGTGTAACCTGAATTGTTGCTGTCGACACCACCATCAACACCACAAAACCCTAACGCGTTTTCCTGAATGGTTACGGTATTATTGGAGCCACCGGTCGATGAAGAGCTAGAGCTATTGGAGCTTGAAGACGAGCTCACACTGCTAGAGCTTGAAGAAGAATTCGCTGTTCCAGCATAGGTTTGTAGTTCCGCAACAGCTGGCGTACCACTAGAACTGTTAATAACAAAATTAATTTTGCTCAACGTTGCGGTGCCAAAGGTGATTACACCACCGACACTCGAACCGGACGCAAGCACATTACCGTTATCATTATTTATTAGCTGCCAGGAAGTGATATTACCTTCCGATCCAGACGCTTCGACAATAACCGCCGAACTCAGCGTAACCGGCGAAGCCCACTTAACCGATATACGGCCCGTTGACCCAGAAGGTGACCACGAAGTACTTAAGTTGCCATCTTTCACATTTCCGTAGCTGGAACCACTAGCCTTACTGGTGCCATCGGCGCCAGAAGCATTCTGACTGAGGTTAGCACCATCGGGCTGTCCACCAGTACTAGAAGAAGAGCTGGGCGTAGAGCTTGAACTAACACTGGAACTTGACATACTACTGGAAGAACTTGAGGAGCTATCAACTTTACAAGAGCCATCCGAAGTTCTCAGGCCATTATTTGCGCCCGCCGTTTGCAACACAATTTGCNGAACACAGCCGGCATCGTCAAGCGAGAAAGAATACGGAATACTAATGGACGTTGTAGAAGAAGGGCTTGGGCCAGCAGGATGTGTTCCACTGGTGTCGCTGCTCCAAGTAACACCTGGCCCCCAGATATTACCGCTAAAACCCCAATACCCCATATCATCGGTATAAAAGGTACCGAGGGGGGNTTTAGCATCTTCAAAATAGTTGATTTGTGCTTTTATGCGCCCAACGATACGTGGATTCATGCCAGACTTATTAATGCCATCATAATAGTTGTTGTACGCGTGTGCGGTTGCATGACGCAACAACGGGGTACGTGAATCAATATTCTGGTAGTAGTTATGATGGAAGGTAACGTAATTATTTTGGTCGTCACTATCACTGGAACCTACAAACCCACCACGACCAGAGTTTCTCAGAATACTATAGGAAAGCGTTACATATTTGGTATTGGTTTTAAGGTCAAACAGTGAATCGTAACCATCACTTTCACCGCCATATTGCTCTAATGTACAGTGGTCCACCCATACATTCGACACATTCGATTCCATACCAATAGTGTCACCACCATTAGAGGTAGGGGACCCTGATTTTTTAACATNCCTAACATGCAAATTTTGTAAAATAATATTGGATGAAGAGCGCACGNGAATACCAATTTCATCGAAAAGTGCACCACTACCAACACCAATAATGGAAATATTGCTAATTTCCTTCAGTTCAATAACACCATCGGCTGTATTACAACTACCGCTCGCTTTTTTGGTATTGCTTGGCGTAACAGTGCCTTCAACATGAATAATGAGAGGCGTATTATCATTTGCTCGAGAACAAATTGCCTCATGAATTTGAGTACCCGTTGAGGCCAAACTGTTTGCCCCCCGGCACCGCCGGTTGTACCTCCGTTAAGTGTTGCATAACCTGTGGCTGCATAGACTCCAAAACTAAGTGCCGTAGCNNCTATAGCAGCACAGAACNTGAAGATTGAGTTGAATTTATTATTCATCTTCTGTCTCACTTGAAATTTAGGATTTAGGTGTTTTACTAAGTGTATCTAGCCGCAGTCCTCAGTATTGAGCGCAGACTTAAGTAACGCCTTTGATTGAGTCTGTGTATTGTTATATGAATATTTATTTTTATAAAAGGGAAACGTTTTCCCGCGCCGACCGTAATGGAAGCAATACGAAACCAACACCCGATTTACTGCGCTTAATGGCAAAATAATAATATTCAGAGGGGCCACAAATCATAACCACCAAAACCATTGTAATGTCTAATAATGAACACATACCTTCTTGCGAAAAGGTNATGATTAACCNCCGAAAAGACATAATTTCGTATGGGGAAAANGCTCGTCGCTCTAGCGTTTATTCACTTAACGTAGCCGTCAAATACGGTTAAAAAGTTCAGCTTTTGGGCGGAGTAATGACACTTATAGTTATTGCGTAACATTTAGGTGTAGCTATCACGGTTAAATCAACTTTAGAAGCAACTAAAACCCCCGCTTTACCAGTAACCACAGGAATTAAACGGAATACACATCGTTGAAGCAAAAGTATCANTGTGCGTTAGAAGGGTACGCGCTTGCCCTCNGTCAGGATCGCCACTTTGCTACTCTTTTTTGGAGCCACTTTTGGAGCTACGACTAATGATGGCCCGCCTTTCCACAGAAGGGTATAAGAATGGATTTAAACTGGCATAAAGCCATATATCCAAAAATTGGATAAGTGATTTTTGCTTTCCTTCTTCCCTGCACCGATAAAATACCAGATTCATCCTGTTTTTCTTAAAACACTTCCCGTATTCTAAGTAACGTCTGATAAGCCTTGATTCTAATTTAAAGGGAAATTACATTAATGTTTTTATCAAAATGCATAAGAAATTATGCACTAGCGACAATCCAGCTTTCTGTGCAAGAGCGCGNCCCCAACACGGTAGCCGCTCATTTATAAATATAATAATACATATAGCAATACGACTTATCGAGTAGCATATGCAAGCAAAACATAAGCCTACTTCATTCGATCCGAATCGTGCGGACTTCGAACCCTATGGTTTAACCTGTACGCANTGGCAGCCTTCACCTATGCAGCGGCCAGACCACCACAATGAGGTTGAGCTGAATTTTCTAAAATCGGGATCAGTAACCTATATACACGGCGGTAAAAAAACCGTTGTACAAGTAGGAAAACTAAGTGCTTTTTGGGCGGCCATACCACATCAAATAATCGACTTTTCACACGAAACTGAATTCTTCGTGGCTACTATACCACTGCAACATTTTTTACAGTGGCGCCTGCCGGAAGAATTTGTTCAGCCGTTAATGCGCGGCCAATTTTTGTGTGAAGACAGCATCGACAAAGCCAGCTCCGACACCTATTTATTTCAACATTGGGAATTAGACTTACTCGACGACCTGCCGAGAAACGAAAAGCCCGTTATTTTGGAAATGCAAGCGCGCCTTACACGCTTCGCTTTAAACTGCCCTGCTATTTCAGAATCGCAGTCCGTTCGTAACCACCTCGCGTCCGTTAGTGACAGCGGATTAAATAAAGTCGAAAAAATGGCTTGCTTTATCGCAAAAAACTACACNCAAAAACTCACCGTTCGACAGGTTGGTGAGCACGTAAATTTACACCCCAACTACGCAATGAATCTTTTCCAAAAAACATTTGGAACCACATTAATTAATTATTTAACACAACACCGTGTATCGCACGCGCAACGCTTGCTTAGCACAACTGATATGCCGATCACAGAAATCGCCTTGCAATCCGGCTTTTTATCCATTAGCCGTTTTAACGATGCTTTCTGTCGTGCTTGTGGATGTTCGCCCCGAGAATATCGAAGCTCTCTTATATTGACTGAACAATAAACCCATAGAATATGTAGGGCACCTCTATTCACTAATACTTCCTACATCTTATCTTTCCGGCAGACATTTTTAATAATCAGGATGAAATAACCCTACAAGCTAGTTAATCTGTCCAACGTCTTCACCGATACCCCTTTTGGTAAAGACATATCCTTTCTAGATTTTGCATGACTAGAAATGTTTTTGAATCGTTGTGACGACTGATTCGATAACGCGGGTTTGCACTGCACTTTATTACCCATTTTAGGCCGGCACATGCCGGCCTTCTTTTCCCCTCAAAAGCTTATTATACCGGCAGTATAAGTCCCCATACAGGATGTTCTAGCTGAAAAATCATATTAAGCTCGGTTCCTTACTCACTATTAGTCAAATTACCTCCTTTTAAAGCGAAAGGTACTCCATGTCGCATTCCAGCCCANCTCCCCGCACTGTTTTTGGCGTTATCATCAGCAATCGGGATTTCTTCCCCGACCAACTTATTGGTGATGCACGGCGCGATGTGCTGCAGATTTTCGAAGAAAACGGTATTGAGGCTATTCTCCTCAGCCCAGAAGATACTAAGCTAGGTGGCGTCGAAACACATGCTGATGCACGAAAATGTGCTGAGCTTTTCCGGAAAGAACGTGATCGCATTGATGGTGTTCTGGTTGTATTGCCTAACTTCGGAGATGAAAAAGCTGTTACCGATACGCTAAAAATTGCTGACCTCAATGTGCCTATTTTGGTACAGGCCTATCCAGACGACTTAGAAAAACTTGATGTTGTTAGGCGCCGAGATGCATTTTGCGGAAAAATTTCGGTCTGTAACAACTTGCGGCAAGTAGGATTCCCCTACTCACTTACCAACAAACATGTAGTTTCACTCCAGGACCAATCTTTTAAAGCCGATTTAAATCATTTTGTTTCTGTATGCCGAGTAGTAAAAGGATTACGGCATTTACGTATAGGTGCAGTTGGAGCAAGGCCGGGGGCATTTAATACGGTACGCTACAGTGAAAAAATTCTTGAGCGAAACGGCATTAACGTTACAACCGTCGATCTTTCAGAAATACTGGGAAAAGCAGAAAAAATTCACGCAGACGATTTACGTGTTTCTGAAAAAATAAAAGAAAT
>Ga0065722_104500_pt1 | contig 10698 bp, 6 predicted proteins | sample BansetMetagenome_FD_59109 | JGI IMG/M metagenome (GOLD analysis project Ga0065722, IMG submission 59109) | Bankia setacea gill microbial communities from Puget Sound, Washington, USA - Caecum Enriched | ecosystem: Host-associated > Mollusca > Digestive system > Ceca | place: United States...
CATCGAGTAGTACTTCATCGAGTAGTACTTCAAGCAGTAACAGCTCGAGTAGTAGTTCGTCGTCCTCTACCTCCGGTAATAATACCTTGGTCGTGCGCGCACGTGGCGCAAACGGTGATGAGAATATTACGCTAACGGTGGGAGGAAATACTGTTCAAAGTTGGGTGTTAACCAGCAGCATGGCCAATTACACCGCGAGTACTAATGCAACGGGTAGCGTGCAGGTTGAATTTACCAATGATGGCACCGATCGAGATGTGCAGATCGATTACGTACAAGTTAATGGACAAGTTAGGCAGGCCGAAGACCAAACGGAAAATACAGGCGTATGGGCAAATGAAGCCTGTGGTGGAGCGGGCAATTCCGAATGGTTGCATTGTGACGGCTTTATTAGTTTCGGCAGTGTAAGCGGAGGGGCAACGAGCTCTTCGAGTAGTAGTCCATCTTCCAATTCATCTAGCAGCTCATCAGTTTCCTCCAGTAGTAGCTCAGCGTCTTCGGGCACTAACACAATTGTGGTGCGTGCACAGGGCGCCGATGGCTCAGAAAATATTAACCTCATTGTGGGTGGTTCTATTCTTCAGAGTTGGACACTTACAACCTCAATGGCCAGCTACACGGCCTCTACCAGCAATACCGGTTATGTGGAGGTTGAGTTTACTAATGATGAAGAGGGTAGAGATGTTCAAGTGGACTACATTCAAGTGAACGGTGAAACCCGACAAGCTGAAGATCAGACCGAAAACAGTGGTGTATGGGCGAATGATGCCTGTGGTGGTGGCAGCCAATCGGAATGGCTACATTGTGACGGTGCTATTGGGTTTGGCGAACTCTCTTCAGGGGCCAGCCAAAGCAGCAGTTCGACGAGCTCTAGTGCCAGCTCTAGTTCGAGCAGTACAGGTAATAATGGCGGTGTGTGTAATTGGTACGGCACCGACTACCCGTTATGCGTAACAACTACCAGTGGATGGGGTTGGGAAGAAAGCCAGAGCTGTATTTCGGAGAGTACCTGTAGCTCGCAGTAGCCGTTTTCAGAAGTAATAAAATAATCAGTTTACCGTTGAGTAAGCTGAGGTAAATAAAACGGTGGGTGCAAGTGGCCTGCCGTTTTTCTCTTAGAAAAGGTAATGAATTATGTGTCACCGTGGTAAAACTTTTTTGATTGTTCACTGTTGTTTGTGGGTCTTTTTGTTTTCGGGTTGTAATGGTTCAAATGGAACAAAAATGTCACAGGTTGAAGCGGTAGATCACGCAAGAGTGGCGCTACACAGGCAGGGCGATTTTATTCTCGGTGCAGATATTTCCAGTGCTTCGGAGTTTATCGATAATGGCATTGTATTTGTTGATACTGACGGTCAAGAAAAACCACTACTGGCTCTTTTGGCGAACCACGGGTTTAATTACATTCGGTTGCGAACGTTTGTCGAGCCTAGTAACGCCTATGGGTATGCCTCTTCTCAAGGACAATGGTGTAAAGGAAAACGTAAAAGTTACAACGATAAGGCGCATATTGTTGATTTTGCTCAGCAAGTTAAAGCGGCTGGAATGAAGTTGTTATTGGATTTTCATTATAGCGACACGTGGGCGGACCCGAATAAGCAAGTTATTCCGGAGCAGTGGCGACATATTACGCGCGCACAAGATATGGCAGACGAAATAACAGCCTATACCCAAGACGTTATGCAAGCGTTGGCCGACGCCGATGCGTTGCCCGATATGGTACAAGTAGGGAATGAAGTTACACCTGGCATGCTAATTCATTTGCCTACGTCTAAAACAGATTGCTTTGGCAATAACTCCGTTCAGAACGACGCATTAAATGGCAGCATCGCGCACTGGGATAATCTAGCGCTGTATTTAAATGCGGGCATTGCAGCCGTAAAACACGTACACAGCGATGCTCAAATTATGTTGCATATCGAAAATACCGGTCATCCAGAAAGCGTGATGGAATGGGTTGATAATGCGCTGGCACGCAATGTTAAGTTCGATGTGCTTGGTTTATCCGCTTATGAGCAGTGGCAGGGGCCGTCGGCTCGGTGGCGTGACACGTTAAACCACCTAAGTCATCGTTACGAGGGCTTAAAATTTTCATTTGTAGAATACAACCCTCAACGACGATTAGTGAACGACATCATGCGAGAGCTTCCAAATGGGCAAGGAGTAGGGACTTTTTTCTGGGAGCCCGCATTAAGTGGTGAATGGGGTGAGATGATGTTTAGAGTGAAAGGCAAGCGGTATATCGCCAAAGCAAGAGATTTTGCGGTATATGACCAGCTTGTGGTGGATTACGGCCTACAGAAGGTAACGCAATAGGGAGAGTGGCTGTTTTGCGTGGTACAAGGGCAATAATGAGCAGTATTGGTGCGTGACCGAAAAAACGCCAAAAAACAATTAAAAACTAAGGAAATAAATGGAACCTTCTGGCTCTGGGGTGCTCTAAGTTCCAGATAGCATAGTTTTAGCTCCTACTCGATTGAAAACTCTCTTACTTTGGCGGTATCCGTAACTGGATCCCGCCTTTTTTCGTTTGGAGGAGCGGAAATAACGTTGTCGCATAGGGCCCTACCGGTATACGGTAATACGCTGATTTAAATCTGGCCTTGTGCGTTCATCGGGTTTTTTATCGACGCTTCCAATGTAAATAAAGCCCGCAATCTTCTCTGCAGAGGTGAGCTTAAGCTTTTTGGCAACGTATTTATCGAAGGCGTACCACTCGGTTAGCCATTGGGCCCCAAAACCCAAAGCATGTGAGGCTAAGAGTATGTTTTGGCAGGCAGCACCAGCAGACAGAACTTGCTCCCACTCCGGTACCTTAGGGTGGTCTATGGGGGAACTGACAACCGCAATGACCAGTGGCGCCCTTAAAAAACGATGTCGTTCGAACTCAATCTGAGCCTCAGTAGCGTTTTCATTTTTCTTCACGAAGCGTCTAGCGAGTTTTTTGCCAAAACGATCGCGGGCGTCGTCTTGGAACAGCACAAAACGCCAAGGCCCAATTTTGCCGTGATCAGGCACGCGGTGTGCTGAACGAAGAATAATATCCAGCTGCTCTTCAGAGGGGCCTGGTGCACAGAGATCTTTAGCCGTAACTGAGCGGCGTGCCAGTATGAAATCAGAAATAGTGTTATTCACAAAATATCACAACTCAAATAAGGAAGGTTTTAATCTTACCGCGCACCACAATTAATGCGCGCCATTTTGGGGGCCAATATAACCCTGTAGCTTCGCGGCGGCAATAAATCACCACACACAATAATCAATACTGCACCTACTAAAGCCATCAAAGCATACTCATACGTAACTTATGCGACACTTTTATGTCACTTCGTCGTATTTTTGATCAGAACGGTCGTGTTGTCGGTAGTTCTAACCAAAGCTCGGTAGCGTCCCGCGAAAAATCTCGCTATTCCAGTATTGATGAGTGCTTTTTGATCATTAGCAGGTCTCTGGAGTAGCCCCCAGTATACTGTGTACCCTGTTTTGTGTGGGTTGCTCTTGTGAGGGGTAAACTGCGTTACCGTTTTTAAAACGCTGGGAGTATAATCGACTCCCCCTTTAAACCCGCTACAGAGAAGACTCATGTCTGTAAGAACCCGTATTGCTCCATCGCCTACTGGCGACCCACATGTAGGTACAGCCTACATTGCCTTGTTTAACCTGTGTTTCGCCCGCAAGCACGGTGGTCAGTTTATTTTACGTATAGAAGACACTGATCAAAGTCGTTCTACGGCGGAATCGGAACAAGCGATATTAGATTCGCTGCGGTGGCTAGGTTTGGAGTGGGACGAAGGCCCAGACGTTGGTGGCAGTCATGGCCCTTATCGTCAAAGTGAGCGTAAAGAAATCTACAGCCAATATGTGCAACAATTGCTGGATAACAAGCATGCCTTCAAGTGTTATCGCACAACGGAAGAGCTGGATACGCTCAGAGCTGAACGGAAAGAAGCGGGTATTCATACGGCGCTAAAGGCATCAGACCTTAGGTTAAGTGACGACGAGCAAGCAACGCGCGAGGCGGAGGGAATGAGCTACGTTGTTCGAATGGTTGTACCCGAAGAGGCCGGCACGTGTGAAGTGGAAGATCTGTTACGTGGCAAAATGGCACTGGATTGGACGCTCGTTGATGCACAGATATTGATGAAATCAGATGGCATGCCTACTTACCACCTTGCTAATGTTGTTGATGACCACTTAATGGGAATTACCCATGTTATTCGCGGAGAAGAGTGGATAAACTCGGCCCCCAAACATATTCTGCTGTATCAATATTTTGGTTGGAAGGTGCCGGTGTTTTGCCATCTACCCTTGTTGCGGAACCCTGACAAAACAAAATTGAGCAAACGTAAAAACCCTACCAGTATTCTTTACTATAAACGCATGGGTTTTTTGTCTGAGGCAGTAGTGAATTATTTAGGTCGCATGGGGTGGTCAATGCCCGATGAAAGCGAAAAGTTTAGCTTGCAGGAAATGCTGAATCATTTTGATATCAGCCGAGTATCGCTAGGCGGCCCTATCTTTGACGTGGAAAAGTTACGTTGGCTTAATGGGCTTTGGATACGTGAAAACCATAACGATCAACAGTTGGCGAAACGTCTGGCGGAGTGGCTGTTAAACGAAGAAAGTTTACTCAGCGCTATACCGCATGTAAAACAGCGAATGGAAACACTGAGCGATTTTATTCCTACGGTCGCGTTTTTAGCAACAGGAACACTCCCGTTAACAGAAGCCGACTACAGTGCTAACAAACTTGATATTGAAACCCAAAAGAAAATTTTACAGTTTGCGCAATGGAAGATGGATAATCTTCGGCAGTGGGAACGTGATGATATTTTTGGCGAATTTAAATTGTTAGCAGAGGGCTTGGGTATAAAGCTTAAGGATTTTCTTGCCCCCATATTTATAGCCATATCCGGTTCTACGTCGAGCTTCTCTGTAATGGATGCCATGGTACTGTTGGGCGCAGATATGTCCCGCGTACGATTGCGCGAAGGAGTAGATGTATTGGGTGGTGCCGGTAAAAAAGTGCTGAAGCGCTATGAAAAAGAGTATGCGGCATTGACTGTACTAAAAGTCGATTCTAGCGAAGGTTGATTACGTTTTTAGCGGGCTGTTCATTGGTATAGAGCCCAGCGTTAGCGTCGTTAAATAAAAAACCCGGCCCCTTAAATAGGGTGCCGGGTTTTTTATGGGTGTCGAAAAATATTGCGTGGGCTATTTTTTATAAGTATTACTTTAATACCGCAGAAAGCTAGTTGTAGGATAATAATATGTTAGAGGGTTAAAAACGCGCTAATAATTTCACACATCTACTACAGAATGATTATGTAACGGCCAATTTAAAAATGAATTTTCGATAGCCGGATTAATGTAAAGGGTTACATTCGAATAATCTCTCGATGTAGACCTTCGTCTAATATAAATACTATTGAACAACCCTTATGGTCTCTCAGACAATAAAGAAGTGGCCACGAATTTTATGCTTTAGTATTTTTATACTTTAGTAATATTATTTCTAGGCGCTCGAGAATTATCACTATTAATTACGCGGCTTAATCTATTGGGCCGTGGAGATTGTTTTCTCCGGAACGACATAATCCAGGTTTTTATTGACCCTTTCGCATCCCGTTATTTTTGATAGTGTGGTGTTGTGGGTGAGATAAAATGACTTGTGAGAATACACGACGCAGTACGCCGTATAGCTTTATGCTGTGTGTGCTGCAGGTTTTGTCAGGCTCTTCAATAACGATAACCAATGAAGAAGCTTGCAAAAATGTTTGTCGAATTTTATTTCCGGTTTTTGTTGTTTATTCCTTTAATAACAAGCGGACATACTCATTATGAGACGAAAAATACACCTACCCATAATGAAGACGGCCTGTGCAATTGCTAATGTGGCAAGCGCTTCTGCGACGTCTTTATTTCGAACAGCTAAGAAACCCCTGTGTGTTTTGGCATTTACTTTGTCATCAACGGCAGCTTTTGCAGCACCAGATCCCAATTTCCATATTTACCTTATGTTCGGCCAGTCCAACATGGAAGGGCAAGGACAAATATCTGATCAAGATCGTCAGGTTCCTTCTGATTTATTGGCGATGCAAGCCGACAATAATTGTACCGTTAATGGCGCGAGCTACGGTGAGTGGCGCTCGGCTACTCCACCGTTAATTCGTTGCTATGATGTTGCGCACAATTTTAATAATGGTGGCTTAGGCCCAGGCGATTACTTTGGTCGTACCATGCTTAATAGCAGTGGCGCAGGCGTAAGAGTAGGTTTGGTTGGTGCAGCATATCAGGGTCAAAAAATTGAATTTTTTATGAAAGACTGCGCTTCGCGAGGTAGTTGTAGCCCGTCAAGCGCGAACGGTTCTGTACCGTTAGGGCAGGGTGGTTATCAGTGGATGCTCGACCTCGCGCAAAAAGCGCAGCAAGACGGCGTGATTAAAGGCATTATTTTTCATCAAGGCGAGAGCAATACGGGCGATTCGAACTGGCCCAACATGGTGAACCAAGTGGTTACGGATTTACGAAACGATCTTGGTTTAAATGCGAATGCCGTACCGTTTATTGCCGGTGAAATGGTGCCTGGTGCGTGTTGTACCAGCCATGATACACAGGTTCATCGTATTTCGGACGTCGTTACCAACGGCCATTGGGTGTCCGCAAGCGGTTTGGGTCGACGTGATGAGTATCACTTTGATGCCGCAGGTTACCGAGAAATTGGTACACGTTACGCAGAAAAAATGTTAACACTCATTGATGTTTCTGGCGGGTCTAGTTCATCTAGCTCTAGCTCATCTTCAGTTGGTAGCGGAAATATTATTGTGCGTATGCAGGGCGCCGTTGGCGATGAAAGTGTTAGCCTAACTATAGGCGGTGCAACCATTCAAACGTGGACGCTCAGTACGAGCATGCAAGACTATAGCGCTTCTACTAATGCGTCTGGTGAACTGCGTGTAGCGTTTACAAACGATTCCGGTGATCGTGATGTACAAGTGGATTACGTTAACGTGAATGGTGATGTTCGTGAGGCAGAAGATCAGCAAGATAACACCGGTGCATACGATGGTGACTGTGGCGGCGGCTCTTATTCTGAAATGCTGCACTGTGATGGTTCCATTGGTTTTGGTGACGTTTCGCCGTCGAGTTCTTCAAGCTCTTCAAGCTCTTCTTCCTCAAGTTCGAGTAGTTCTTCGAGTTCGAGTAGTTCTTCGAGTTCAAGTAGTTCTTCGAGTTCAAGTAGTTCTTCGAGTTCTACGGGCGGTCAATGTACCGACATGTGTCAATGGTACCAAGATGACCCGCGTCCGCTGTGTGCAAATCAAAGCAGTGGCTGGGGTTATGAAAATAACCAGAGTTGTATTGGTCGAAGCACCTGTGAAGGGCAAAGCGGCAGCGGCGGCGTTGTCAGTAATTGCGAAACGTCATCGTCCAGCAATAGCTCTTTAAGTTCAAGCTCTTCCTCCAGCAGTTCCTCAAGTTCAAGCTCTAGTTCGTCATCGAGCAGCTCCTCAAGTTCAAGCTCTTCTTCCAGTAGTTCATCGTCAGCCAGCGGCAATAGTATTGTTGTTCGCATGTCTGGTGTTGAAGGAGACGAGAGCGTTAGCTTAACCGTTGGCGGCGCCACTATTCAGACATGGACGCTTAGTACTAGCATGAGCGACTACACGGTAAACACTAATTCAACGGGTGAAATACGTGTAGCGTTTACAAACGATTCAGGCGACCGAGATGTACAAGTCGATTATATTGTTGTGAATGGAGAAACCCGAGAGGCGGAAGACCAGCAAGACAACACCGGTGCATACGACGGTGATTGTGGCGGTGGTTCCTACTCTGAAATGTTGCACTGTGACGGATCAATCGGTTTTGGTGACGTAAGTGGTAACAACAGTTCTAGTAGTAGCGTCAGCTCTAGCAGTAGTTCAAGTTCTAGTAGCAGTTCTTCGAGTTCATCCACTCCCAATAACGGATCGCTTTTTGTGGGGAACATTACCACCAACGGCAGCATTCGTTCTGATTTCGGCCAGTATTGGGATCAGATTACGTTGGAAAATAAGGGCAAGTGGGCACAGGTAGAGCCGCAACGGGATCAATATGATTGGAGCGGTATTGATGATGCCTACAACTATGCCAAGCAAAATGGTATTCCTTACAAGCAGCATACCTTTGTATGGGGAAGTCAGTACCCTAATTGGATAGACTCTTTAAGCGCGTCTGAAAAGGCTGCTGAAATTGAAGAGTGGATTCGAGATTATTGTACGCGCTACCCCGATACCGAGATTATTGATGTTGTGAACGAAGCGACGCCTGGGCATGCTCCGGCTAATTTTGCACAAGACGCTTTTGGTAACGACTGGATAATCAAGTCCTTTCAGCTTGCTCGACAGTACTGCCCCAATTCCATATTGGTATTGAATGATTACAACGTACTTATTTGGAACACCAGTGAATTTATCTCAATGGCTCAGCCTGCGATTAATGCTGGAGTGGTGGATGCAATTGGTTTGCAAGCTCATGGTATTGCTGATTTATCACTGTCCGAACTTCAGACAAACCTAGATCGCATTGCTGCACTTGGGTTGCCTATTTATATTTCGGAATATGATATTGAGAAAACCAATGATCAGGAGCAGCTTCAAGTAATGCAAGAGCAGTTTCCTGTGTTCTACAATCATTCTTCTGTAGTAGGTATTACGCTGTGGGGATATGTTGTTGGCACAACATGGCGTGATGGAACAGGCCTAATTCAAAGTAATGGCCAGCATCGCCCTGCGATGGATTGGCTAATGAATTACATTGGCCGCTAGGCTGAGAGATAATCGCTTAAAGGCGATAGCGCATGAGTTAACCGGTGTGTTACGTTTTTAGTGTGTTGAGTAAAAGCCTTGGCCTTTAGCCGAGGCTTTTTTTGGTCTTTTAAAAACTAAAATGCCACCTCCTGCCTTATAGGTTGAAGGTGGCGAGCGTAAAAGATAGCGCTTATCTAAAGCGCTATCTTGCTATACCCTAATAGATCCGTTAGATCGTTGGAATAGGTGTAGGCAGTAACGTTGGAATAAGTGTAGGTGATGACGTTGGAATAGGTGTAGGTGGTAATGTTGGTGTTGGCGTTATCGGCCCTGGAGTGGGTGTAATGGTTGGCACAGCGGTTGGAGTTGGAGCTTCTAGCAAGCAAAAATTGTCTATTGCTACAATATAATGACTAAAAATATCCGTACCAATATTTTGCTCATACAGACCGCTGGCTTGCACTTCTTCACAAGTTATATCATTCGCTACGAGAGCTGCGAGAGTCGTTACGGTTGCGGCAGAATATATCTGTTCAGATCCTTCAGATAATAATTGCGCTAACGTTTTTTCGACTACAACGGTTTCAGTTTCTCCAGTATCATTATCGAATGTTGCCGTTAACGTAATGGTTTCACTTGTATCGATATCTACCGTGCTGTTGAAAAGCTCAAGAAAAAACTGAGAACTATTGTAGGCGTAATTAACTGTCGAGACCTCGCCTTCTTCTGTAGATACTTCCTCTGCAGCCGATTTTAATTGATCCAAACTCTGTGGGTAATCGATCCTAAACTGAATGTTTTCCACCGCGTGATCAACAAAACGCATAAAGCCATCTGTAAATATTCGCTCGGCATCCGTCGGCGTTACCATGGCAGAATAGGTACTCTTGCCTGCGTCAGTAAGTTCATTTAAAAAGGCTTCATTAAAGTCATCGCCAATACCAATGCCCGAGAACAAAATACCTTCTAGGCCGTTAATAATGGTATGTGATGCAATAACAGTGGTATCGATGGTTCCTGTATTCGCATAGGCATCGGTAAGAATAATGACACGGTTAGCTTTCGTTTCGTCGAAACTGGCGTTGGCTACTTGGTAGGCGAGTTCAATACCTTCATTTAAGTTTGTGCTACCGGTTGTAGAAAGAGCGTTAACGGCGTCGATATAGAATGTATCGTCGGGGGCGTAAACCCAATCGGTTAGAATAATATCGGCACTAGTATCGAAGGTTATTAAGTTGACGATATCGCCATCTTTTAGGCTTTCGGTCATGGTTGTTAAGCCATGTTTGGCTACGTCTAGTAGTGTTGAAATATCTGAACGGGTTTCACTGGCATAGGCTGAGCCCATTGAGCCAGAAATGTCTAGGAGCACCGTAATAACGGTGTTTTTACGGGCTTCTTTTGTTAATGTTGGGCCGCTTATATTAACGCCCAACGCAAACATATTGCCTTCGTACACGACGTTAATTGGGATTTCTGACTGGGGCAGTTCAAGCAGGCCCATCGATACCAAAAATGGCTCTACGGTTTCTTCAGAAAAATGTTCGAAGGTTTCTGCATTAAGAAACTCATAGGCGCGTCCCCATGAAGGGGAAGGTGTATTGCCGGAATCAAGGGCTGCAAAAGTTAAATCGCGTGGTGCGGTGCTGGCCGAATCGTCGTAGCTCAAATAAAAATGTGTTTCTTCGCTGCCTATCTCAGGATCAACATCTGGATTGGGAGTGCTCGAGCTTGAACTCGAACTATAGGAGCTATAGGAGCTATAAGAACTCGAGTTGGTGGGCGCTGATGTTGGTGAAACGCTAGGCGCTTGTGTAGGTATAGAGGTAGGAGGCGGAGTTGGTGTAGTCGTCACGGTTGGTGTGGGGGTAACAGTTGGTGTAGGTGTAACGATAGGTGTAGGTGT
>Ga0065722_100529_pt1 | contig 10696 bp, 9 predicted proteins | sample BansetMetagenome_FD_59109 | JGI IMG/M metagenome (GOLD analysis project Ga0065722, IMG submission 59109) | Bankia setacea gill microbial communities from Puget Sound, Washington, USA - Caecum Enriched | ecosystem: Host-associated > Mollusca > Digestive system > Ceca | place: United States...
CCATCGCAACACCAATAAAATACTACCCAGTGCCGGTTGTTGATGCGGTAGCCTTGGACCCGTTAGAAAGNAGTCCTACAGCTACCGACACGNCGCCNCTGAACTCCTCGTCAGCCGATGAAGAGCAAAGGGATCCAGAGTCGCTTGATGGCGAAACGCCTACAACTAATCTCAACTCTTCTGAGCATTAAATTGCTGGCCACTTATGCCAATGCTATCGGCATTCATCAAAAATAAATATTGATTCATTATCGACTCGGGCGTGGCAACCGTTGCGGGATCTTCCGCTGGGCAAACGCTAGCGCGCATACGTGTACGCACTGGACCTGGGTTAATCGAATTGGTTCGAACATTACTGGTGCCGTCGAGTTCGTCTGCGAGCACTTGCATTAAGTTTTCAAGTGCACCTTTCGAGGCTGAATAAGCTCCCCAATAGGCCTTGCCCTTAGTGCTCACCGAAGATCCCGTAAAAACGATACTGCCATTGTCGGATTCTTGCAGCATNGGCAGTAGTGTTTTCGTCAGGATAAAAGGCGCGGTAACGTTAACTTGCATTAGCTTATGCCAATAGCTAAGCGAATAGTTGACCAGTGGTGTACAGGGGCCTAATTCGGCGGCGTTGTGAAGCAAGCCGTCGAGTTGATTAAACTCTGTTGCCAAAACATTTTTAATTTCGATGTAGTCCTGCTCTGCAGCTCCCTCAAAATTAAACGGCACAATCGCTGGTTTGGCATAGCCGGCGGCTTCGATAGCATCGTAAACCTGTTCGAGTTTTGATTGAGTTCGCCCCATCAAAATAACGGTTGCTCCGGCTTCGGCGTAGGCGAGCGAAGCGGCACGGCCGACGCCGTCACCAGCGCCAGTAACTAATATAATTTTGCCTGCGAGCGAGTTGGCTGGTGCTTGATAATTATAAAAAGTGTCTGCGTCTATCATAAAAAAATCGTTGTTTAAAAGTAAGGGTTAGAAAATGAATAGATCTAACGGAATCGTCTATTCGGATATTACTTACAGCTACGGCTGGTTATTTACAAGTACTGTTGTAGCACTGGCCAAATTTCGTTGGCGTGATTAACGGTATGGGTTGCATTCCAACTTTTATGGGAATTATGTTCGGGAATNTAACCGTAGCCGACCGCGATGGTGGGGACGCCTGCGTTTATTCCGCAAAGAATATCGCGCTCGTGATCGCCGACATAAACTACCTCAGACACATCCACCTTTGCGTGACTGCAGGCAAGTAGTAACGCCTCCGCCGCCGGTTTACGCTCGACTACATGCTCTGGGCAAATCGTCGCTAGGGGCGGGCTGGCAAATTCGAAATAGGTCATCAGCGGCTCGGTGTAGGTTACTGGCTTATTGGTGACGATTCCCCAGCCGATATTATTGTTGGTCAATTCTTGAATGAGTTCGTAGATACCTTTAAAGGGCTCCGTTGCGCTGGCGATATCGTCTAAATAAAAATTGAGTAACTTCTCTCTCAGTCTGTTCCAGTCGTTATCATCAGGTGTTACATCAAAACCAAGTTTTAATAGGGCGTTCGCACCGTCGGATACAACACCGCGAATATCGCTAAGGGGGAGCGGTCGCTTGCCTTCCGCTACGAGTAGTTTGTTTAATGCATTGCCAAGATCGCCAGCGGTATCGAGCAGCGTGCCATCTAGGTCAAAAAAAACTGCGCGTAAACTCATCGTATACTAAGCCTGTTATAGAATTTTTTTGGCGTGAACCAAGTAGTTCACATCTACATCGTCGGGATTGAGACGATATTTTTTGGTCATTAGGTTGTAGGTTATACCGGTCATGTCTTGTAGTTCTAAATTGGCTTGGCGTAGCCATTTCGCTAATTCCGATGGGCGAATAAACTTGGCGTACTCGTGCGTACCCTTGGGTAGCAGGCGCAGGACGTATTCCGCGCCTAAAATCGCCATGCCGTAGGCTTTAGGGTTGCGGTTAATCGTAGAAAAAAAGATGTCGCCGCCGGGCTTTACTAATTGTGCACAGGCCGCGATGGTGCTGCTGGGGTCTGGCACGTGTTCGAGCATTTCTAGACAAGTGACTACGTCGTAGTGATTGGGGTGTTGGCTTGCGTGTTCTTCGGCGGTGGTTTGCTGGTAGTTTACCTGTACGCCAGATTCGAGCGCGTGAAGCTGGGCGACCTCCAAGGGGGCTGCGCCCATATCAATCCCGGTAACTATGGCGCCGCGCTGGTATAGCGCTTCGCACAGAATACCGCCGCCGCAACCGACATCGACAACAGTTTTTTCAGCGATGGTCGCGCGCGCATCAATATAGTTGGCACGCAGTGGGTTAATGTCGTGGAGTGGTTTGAACTCGCCTTCTAAGTCCCACCAGCGACTCGCCATACGTTCAAACTTGGCGATTTCGGAATCATCTACATTGGCGCGCAAACCTGCGCTACCGGTTCCGCTAGCTGTATCGAATGTTGCGCTCATGGTTTGCCTCTTGTCTCAAAAATGAACTAAATACTATGCGATTCGTGTTTAGTGCTCTTTGACCTCGGTAGCTGAGGCCTAAGCCTGCACTCATAAATAGGTGCAACAGCCGTAGTTGGAGCTAGTGCGTGCCGCGAATACGTCGCTGCCAGCTAGTCGCGGTGACGCGCAATTCGGAGCTGTCGATACGGGTGAGTTGGCGGTTCTTTACCAGCTGCTGACCCGCAACCCAAACATTTCGTACTCGATGTGCGCTCTGAGTGTACACCAGTTGGCTGACAATATTATGTAAGGGTTGGCTGCTGATATCTGTCAAGTCGACCGAAATAAGATCGGCGGCTTTGCCTGCTTCAAGCGATCCGATTACATCGCCCAGCCCCATCGCCTTGGCACCACTGATGGTGGCCATCTCGAGTGCCGTAAACGCGTTGATGGCGGCGGCGTCGTTGGCTGTTAGCTTCCCCAGAAGTGCGGCAGCTTGAAGCTCGGCAAACAGGTTCAGCTCGTTGTTGCTGGCGGCACCGTCGGTGCCGAGCGCTACGTTGATACCCGCATCGAGCAACTTCTGGGTAGGGCAAGCGCCGCTGGCAAGCTTCATATTCGATTGCGGGCAGTGAATCACCTGCGCGCCACTAGCGACGAGCAATTCAATATCGGTGTCGACGACTTGGGTCATGTGTACACATTGCGTAAGTGGGCTTAATAGGCCCAGCTCAGCGAGTGTGTCAATGGGGCGGCAACCGTGTTGCGCGATATGCCGTTCAACTTCCCTAGCGGTCTCCTGTAGGTGAATCTGTACCGAGGCCTGTAGCTCTTCCGCGTAGGTCGCAATACGCTGCAGCATAGGTTTGCTGACCGAGTAGGGGGCGTGGGGGCCAAAGCCAACATTAATCAGTGCGTCTGAGCGGTAGTCATCCCAAACTTGTAAGCCTTTGTGTAGGTAGCTGTCTTCATCCTGCGCCCACGGCGTTTCAAATTGCAGGATTGGGAAGTAGAGCTGCGCCCGCATTCCCGCTTTACGCGCTTCAGCAGCGACGCTGCCCGGATAAAAAATACATATCGGCGAAACAGGTGGTGCCGCTCAATAACATTTCTGCCATTGCCAGGCGGCTGCCGTCACCGACAAACTCTTCACTCAGGTGGCGGGCCTCTAATGGCCAGATGGTCTTCTCAAGCCAGTGCTGCAGTGGCTGGTCGTCGCCAACCCCCCGCATAAGGGTCATGGCGGCATGTCCGTGACAGTTGATAAGGCCTGGCATTATGAGTTGGCCGTCTAGGGCGAGCCGTTCTTTTGGGCTGTAGCGCAAGGCGACTTCGGCCCTGGGCAGTATCGCTTCGATCAGGCCATCATTAATAATAAGGCTGCAGTCACTGAGGATACGCTCACGATTGCCGTTGGGTTGCTGGTTGAGCGGAATAATCCAGCTCGGATCGAGGCAGAGATCAGCGGGCTTGGGAGACGTACTAGAAACGGATTTGCTCATAAACTGTTCGTGTTGACGAAAAAGTGGGCGAAATCGGTGTTTTGCTGTCTTGCCGGTAACCCGCACGACACGCAAACCGACAATTGGGGTGACGATTATACCTGTAAATCACTATTAAATGGTGGCGTCCCAGTGTGCTTATCATCTTGATTTTGTGGTACTATTCGGCGCTTTTACAGAGCACTTTTCAGAATAATCGCTGGGTCGGTGTTATTGATGGCAGGCTTTAGCCTTGTCGCCGGTCTTTGTAACCAGAACAGTCAACAACAATAAGGTCATTCCCGCCTAGCGGGTGAAAATTTCATGGGCGAAATCGCAAAAGAAATCTATCCTGTCTCAATTGAAGACGAACTGAAACAATCCTACCTTGACTACGCCATGAGCGTAATCGTTGGCCGAGCACTTCCCGATGTTCGCGACGGTTTGAAACCGGTGCATCGACGCGTGCTGTTCGCCATGAGCGAACTCAACAACGATTGGAATAAGGCGTATAAAAAGTCGGCCCGTGTGGTCGGGGATGTTATTGGTAAATACCATCCCCACGGCGATTCAGCTGTATACGACACCATTGTTCGTATGGCTCAGCCGTTTTCATTACGCTATATGCTAGTCGATGGTCAGGGTAACTTCGGTTCGATCGATGGCGACAGCGCCGCTGCCATGCGATATACCGAAATCCGCATGAAAAAGATCGCTCACGATCTGCTTGCCGACCTCGATAAAGAAACCGTAGATTTTGTTCCTAACTACGATGGTCAGGAAATGATCCCNGCGGTGTATGCCAACGCGAATCCCCAACTTATTGGTTAACGGTTCGTCGGGTATTGCCGTAGGTATGGCTACCAATATTCCTCCGCATAATTTGCGCGAAGTAGTTCAGGGTTGTATCGCGATGATCGATACCCCCGAGATCACGCTCGATGAACTTATCGAAATTATCCCCGGCCCCGACTTCCCCACCGGCGCCATTATTAATGGCCGTGCGGGCATACTTTCGGCTTATCGCACAGGCCGAGGCCGTATTTATGTGCGCGCCAAAGCAGAAGTTATCGTCGATGAGAAAACCCGCCGCGAAACGATCATCGTTCACGAAATTCCGTATCAGGTAAACAAAGCGCGTTTAATCGAAAAAATCGCTGAGACTGGTAAAANNAAAGAAAATTGAAGGCATTTCTGAAATTCGCGATGAGTCGGATAAAGACGGCCTGCGAGTTGTTATTGAAATTAAACGCGGTGAAATGGGCGAGGTCGTACTCAACAACCTTTACGCGCAAACCCAACTACAAAATGTATTTGGTATTAACATCGTCGCCTTGGTAGACGATCAACCACGCTTACTCAATCTCTATCAGCTGATCGAATACTTTATTAAGCACCGTCGCGAAGTTGTAACACGTCGTACCGTTTACTTATTGCGCAAAGCACGCGAGCGCGGCCATGTATTGGAAGGTTTGGCGGTTGCCATTTCCAATATCGATGAAGTTATTTCCTTAATTAAGGCCTCATCTACGCCTGCGGATGCGCGCGATGCTCTGCTCGCCCGTGGTTGGGGAGTTAGTGTTATCGGTCAATTTTTGGAACGCGCCGGCGCAGACGCCTGCCGTCCAGATGAATTGGGTAAAGAGTTTGGCATTCGTGAAAACGGCGAGTACTACTTATCGCCAGCTCAGGTTCAGGCCATTTTAGAATTGCGCTTGCACCGTTTAACCGGCATGGAGCACGACAAGCTACTCGCGGAATATGAAGAGAAGCTAATTCTAATCGCCGAGTACCTAGAAATATTAGGTAACCCCGAGCGTTTGATGGCCGTTATTCGCGAAGAGCTCGAAGCCGTACTCGCCGAGTATGGCGATGATCGCCGCACTGAGATACAAGCGTCACAGCACGACCTTACAGTAGAAGATCTGATTACCGAAGAAGACCGTGTAGTTACCATCTCTCACGGNGGTTACGCCAAGAGCCAGCCGCTAGATGCCTATCAGGCGCAGCGTCGTGGCGGTATGGGTAAAGCGGCCACCTCGGTTAAAGATGAAGATTTTGTTGAGCATATTATTATCGCCAACACCCACGCCTACCTGTTGTGTTTTACCAGCGCCGGTAAGGTCTACTGGTTGAAGGTTTATAGAATTCCTGTCGCGGGCCGTCAATCGCGCGGTCGCCCAATGGTTAACTTGTTACCTTTGGACGAAGGCGAACGCATTACGTCTATCCTGCCGGTTAAAGAATTCGATGACGATCATTATATCGTCATGGCAACAGCAAATGGCACGGTCAAGAAAACTCCCTTGTCTCAGTTTGCGCGCCCACGCTCTGTTGGTTTGCGTGCGGTAGATTTGGTTGAGGATGACCACTTGGTGGGAACGGCAATTACCGATGGCAGCAAAGATATTATGCTGTTCTGCTCAACCGGCAAGGCCGCTCGCTTTGCCGAGTCGTCAGTTCGCTCTATGGGCCGTAACTCTCGCGGTGTGCGTGGCATTAAAATGCCAGAAGGGCACGTCGTAATCGCGATGTTGATCCCCGCCGAAAACGGCAAGGTTTTGACTGTTAGCGAAAATGGTTATGGCAAACGTACAGAAGTTGTGGACTTCCCTAGCAAGGGCCGCGGTTCGCAAGGTGTAATTGCTATGGCTGTATCCGAGCGTAATGGTCGTTTGGTCGGTGCCGTGCAATTGTTTGACGGTGACGAAATTATGATGATTTCCGATCAGGGGACTCTAGTGCGTACACGCAGTGAAGAGATCTCTATTTTGAGTCGGAACACTCAAGGTGTGCGTCTGATTAAAGTTAAAGAGTCGGAGCACATTGTTGGTGTTGAACGAATCGTTGAGCAGGTTGACCCTGAGCTAGAAGCGACCGTTGCGGTTGGCGCATCTGATAGCAGCACTTCTGATACAGATGGGGCGGGGAATGTTGCGGCACCGAATGACGGCAGCGACGGCGACGATTCTTCTAGCGATGGCTCAGACGAACAGGGCAGTGACGACGCGTAAGCGTCGATCAATTTAATGTATTTACTCAGGTGAGAAAGTGAGTCAAGACACTCCGAAAAATACCAGCGAGTCTGGTGCTGGTGCAGACGAACAGCAACAGCTGTTGGTACTGCGCGATAAAATTGATTCTATCGACGAGCAAATCGGTGCATTGATCAGTGCCCGAGCGACCTGTGCGCAAGAAGTTGCCGAGATAAAAAAACATCACTCCGGTGATGTGGCGCCAATGTTTTATCGTCCCGAACGCGAAGCGCAAGTCTTGCGTAAAGCTATGGAGCGCAACCAAGGCCCCTTGCCAAACGAAGAGTACGCACGCCTATTTCGTGAAATTATGTCGGCGTGCCTCGCTCTCGAAAACCCCGTAAGAGTCGCGTATTTAGGCCCTGAAGGCACCTATACCCAGCAGGCGGCGCTGAAGCATTTCGGTAAGTCGGCCAACGTTGTTTCCCTGGCCGCGATCGATGAGGTTTTTCGTGAGGTTGCCTCCGGAGCTTGTCACTATGGCGTTGTGCCAGTAGAAAACTCTACGGAAGGTGTGGTTACCCATACACTCGATAATTTCTTGGCGAGTAACGTTAATATTTGTGGTGAAGTGGTGTTGCGTATCCACCATCATTTTTTAGTGTCTGATATTACCAAAATTAAAAATATTACCCGTGTGTATTCTCATGCGCAGTCGTTAGCGCAGTGTCGCAAGTGGTTAGATCGCAACTTTCCAAATGCAGAACGGGTAGCCGTTAGCAGTAATTCCGAAGCGGCCAAGCGTGTAAAAGGCGAGTGGAATGCGGCGGCGATTGCCGGTGAAATGGCTTGCGATCTATACGAACTAAATAGCTACGCGCAAAATATTGAAGACCAGCCAGATAACTCTACTCGCTTTTTGATTATAGGTTCGCAAGCGGTAGGCGTGAGTGGTGATGATAAAACATCACTGGTTGCCGCAACACGTAACGAGCCCGGCGCTCTACATCAGCTGCTAGAGCCGTTTCATCAGCACGGTATTGATTTAACGCGAGTAGAAACTCGACCGTCACCAACCGGTGCATGGAACTACGTGTTTTTTATTGATTTTAATGGTCATCAACACGATCCCATTGTTAGTGACGCGCTTGCTGAAGTATCAAAACGTGTATCCGATTTGAAAATCTTGGGCTCTTATCCCAAGGGTGTTTTGTAGAGTCGGAAGCTGCAGATGTCTAAACAATCCAACCCGATAGAACAAACAAGTTCGCCGACACCGCTGCTAAACAAGGTGGTCATTGTTGGGCTTGGCTTAATTGGTGGCAGCTTGGCCGCAGCCTTAAAGCAGCGCGGCGCTTGCAATGAAGTCATTGGTATNGCTAGNCGNAANGAAACGACGCTAACTGCGCTTAAAATGGGGATTGTCGACCGTGCCTCGGCGGATATTGCCGATTTTGCAGGCGAACTCGGCGCCGGCGATGTAGTGTTTATTGCGGTACCAACCTTAACCGTTGCTAGCGTATTAAAAGATTTAAAAGCGGCTCTTGGTCGTGACGTTGTTATTACCGATGGCGCCAGTGTTAAAGGCAGTGTGCGCGACGACGTTATAAAGCTCTATGGCGAATTTCCCGAACAGGTCGTCTTAGGCCATCCTATTGCGGGCTCTGAGCAAAGTGGCGTAGAGGCGTCAAACCCAGATTTGTACGTAAATCATCGCGTAATTCTTACCCCAATGCCGGAGAACTCGGTGGCCGCAGTGGCTTTGGTGGGAGCTATGTGGGAGCAGGTGGGCGCTGAAGTTTTGGCTATGGATGTAGACGATCACGACCTTGTGTTGGGCGCTACTAGCCATTTACCCCACGTTATTGCCTTTTCCCTTGTCGATACCTTGGCTCATGACAGCCACAATCAGAATATTTTTTCGCTACGCGGCAGGTGGGTTTAGAGATTTTACCCGTATAGCCTCCAGCGATGCGATTATGTGGCGAGATATTATGCTCGCCAATAAAAAATCGGTGTTGGAAGCAATTGATCTGTTCTCCACCAACTTAGCGCGGTTGCGTACGGCGATAGCCGAAGAAGATGCAACTACTATTACNGGCGTTTTCACGCGAGCAAAAGCCGCGCGTGATCGTTTTACCAAGATGTTAATGAATCAGGCCTACGTAAAGACTATGCAAGATAATCAAGAAAAACACATCGTATACACTGTTGCTCCCGGCGGAACTGTTAAGGGTAATATCCGCGTTCCTGGCGACAAGTCTATTTCTCATCGTTCGATTATGCTCGGTTCATTAGCTGAAGGTGTAACGAAAATTGAAGGGTTTCTTGAGGGGGAGGATGCTTTGGCAACACTGCAAGCCTTCCGCGATATGGGTGTTGTTATCGAAGGTCCAGAGCACGGCTCAGTAACTGTCAACGGTGTTGGCTTGCACGGTTTAGAAAAGCCATCTGGCGCTTTGTATATGGGTAACTCCGGTACATCGATGCGTTTGTTGTCGGGTATTTTGGCGGGCCAGAAATTTGCTACCGAACTTACCGGCGATGTGTCGCTTTCCAAGCGTCCAATGAATCGTGTTGCTAATCCCTTGCGAGAAATGGGCGCGGTTGTGGATACCGCGGAACAAGGCCGACCACCATTGATGATTAATGGCGGTTCGAAGCTTAAAGGTATTCACTACGATATGCCTATGGCCAGCGCACAGGTTAAATCGTGTTTGTTATTGGCTGGTCTATATGCGGAAGGTGAAACCAGTGTTACCGAGCCTGCGCCAACGCGTGATCATACCGAACGTATGTTGCGCGGGTTTGGTTACGACGTTAACCGTGAGGGCAATACTATTCGCGTAAAGCCAGGTGGAAAGCTTACTGCGACCAACATCGATATTCCCGCCGATATTTCGTCGGCCACCTTCTTTTTGGTTGCGGCGGCGATAGCACCAGGTTCAGATATTACNCTTACTCACGTTGGCATTAACCCAACGCGTATTGGTGTGATTAATATTTTGCGTTTGATGGGGGCGAATATCACCCTTTCGAATGAGCGTGAAGTTGGCGGCGAACCAGTGGCCGATATTCGCCTGCAGTANGCCCCGCTAAAAGGTATACAAATTCCGGAAGACCAAGTGCCGCTGGCAATCGATGAATTTCCAGCACTATTGGTTGCCGCCGCTTGTGCAGAAGGCACAACAGTACTTACCGGCGCGGAAGAACTACGCGTAAAAGAAACCGATCGAATTCAAGCAATGGCAGATGGCTTGAAAAATTTGGGCATTCAATGCGAACCAACAGAAGACGGTATTGTTGTTCACGGCGGCCAGCTTACTGGTGGCTCGGTTGAGAGTTGTCACGACCATCGTATTGCGATGTCTTTCACCATTGCCGCGTTGCGCGCTACGGGGCCAGTTGTAGTTAACAACTGCGCTAATGTTTCAACTTCATTCCCTAACTTTGTCGATTTAGCCAAAGAAGTGGGAATTAATTTAGAAGTGAATATTGTTAATTAAGGTTAATCATTCATGTTAGACGACTTTAAACTGACTCACCTCAAACAGCTTGAGGCAGAGAGTATCCATATCATTCGCGAAGTAGCTGCAGAGTTCGATAACCCTGTAATGCTCTATTCTGTGGGCAAAGACTCCGCCGTGATGATGCACCTAGCCATGAAAGCATTTGCGCCAGGTAAGCCGCCATTTCCGTTAATGCACGTTGATACTACGTGGAAATTTAAGGAAATGATTTCATTCCGTGATCAGCGTATTAAAGATCTCGGTTGGGATTTAATTGTCCATATCAATCAAGA
>Ga0065722_104501_pt1 | contig 10695 bp, 5 predicted proteins | sample BansetMetagenome_FD_59109 | JGI IMG/M metagenome (GOLD analysis project Ga0065722, IMG submission 59109) | Bankia setacea gill microbial communities from Puget Sound, Washington, USA - Caecum Enriched | ecosystem: Host-associated > Mollusca > Digestive system > Ceca | place: United States...
GCAACTGAGACAAATTACCTGATGACTTACCTTCACTAGACCCAAACTTGGATACAGCCTCAATCAGAATACTCATTGCAGACAAAGGGAAAAGCCCCACCAAAAACATAAAAAATGCAGCAGTCGTTACGTCATCGAGAAGCCCAGACTCTGGAAGCACTAGCGCAATACCATAAGTCACAATAAATTTTTTAAATAGTAAACTATACACCCTGCTACTAATTACATCGTGATGAATGAGCTTGGTAAACACATAGCCGATCATGTGTAAATACCAACCAAAAAAACCAGCAAGAACAGGGGCCATGCTCCCAGCCTTTATATAAATCGGCAGCGTTTGCTCATTCTCTAGCCCTACGGCGATGAAAAACTGAAAATACGTACTTGCGCCGCGCCCGAGCGGGTTAATAATATAGAGGAGCCCAACAACCATGATCGTTGAAACCAGAAACTTTATCCACCAATTAGTATTTGCTCTCTGCACCCGATGCCGATAGTTGAGAGAGATTCGGTTCGACTTCGCCAGCAAATCACCCATTAAAAAAAATGGCAACATAACCATAATCACCACAGCCAAAGCGTTATAAGAAAATATTTTAAGTAATTCTCTTCTTGTGTTCGCGTTAATACTGTCTGAATATTTACGCGCACTTACCTCTCCAATATCAGCCTTATCGGATCGCATTCGCTTTTTGACTGCCGACGACTTAGAACTTGACATACGTGACTTATCCGAAGCAGCCATTATGCCACCAAGTTCAGACTCGGAATCGTATCCCATATTGCTTGCGTAGCGCTCTCGGTAAACACATATTTTCTGAAGCACCCGGTTTTCAGCCACGAGATCTAGGTCTGATGCAGTTTTATCTGCATCCTCTTTCGCTTCAATAGTGTTGATGATTGCATCGATTTCATGACAAGTGAGATCCTCTACAATTCTGCAGCTTTTTGCCTGCGCAGGGAGGCATACAACATTAATGCTCTTTTCAATATCCGATATCCGCGCATAGTAGGCATACATCAATAAGGCGCATGCCAATACGGCAGGCAAGCAATATAAAAACAGAACATTAAATCGCTTGCCACCACTTAACCCTCTAAGCGCTTCTCCGTTTTCCAGTTTCTCTAAGTCATTTTTTTTCAAAACTCTATTCTCCGCTTGATGGCTCTCGGCTTTAAAGCTGTCATCGCAACTAATGCTTTCAAGGAGCTTCCAAAATCAAAACTCCTCGAAGCGGTTCTAAATAAACTTAAACACTGTCACCAAGTAAAAGATTCCGAGCAAGCTTGGCCAGTAAAGTACCTTATAAACAAGGCCATTCTTATAATCGAATGTTTTACTTTCAATACCTAGAGTATCCCGAAATGCATCAACCGGGACTAATAGCAGCGCTGCATAGATTGCAAAAAAGAAGTACTCGAGATAGAAAATTTCCCCTGTCGAGATATTCCTCCGAATCGCCAAATGAGAGAAAACCACCACGAAAAACACTGAAACACAAATCCCAAGAATCCGACTTATATCAATGCTCCTTGGCAGAAGCGCGACAGAAAACAATATGATCGCAACAACAATCAGCGGTGTCAGGTTTGAAATAAATGCATCAACAAATATGCGTTTTAAGCCCACTTTGAAATGTAGCTCATTAAACTGCTCATTGTCAAAACTCTGCGCCATACCAAATGTCGGCTTAGCGTTACCGGCTGGCTTCAAGGTAAAGTATGAACGAAACACCTCCCAACCAGGAACAAAAATATCTTCACTTAAACCTGCCTTCCGGTTCGACCCAAATTTATACGACGCAACATCAGGAACAAGTAATACATTACTTTTAACCGACGCCGGACTTACATATATATCCAAATACTCCACCTCAAGAGGGTAGCGGGAATAGTCAAACTCAGAAACGATATCTGCTTGAAACCACCAGCTCAAGACAGTATCACCGTTCTCATTTGTTTCTCTCGGCAATTGGGTAAACTTTACATTTTTGGCGCTGCCAAACTGGATCCCTGTTTTCTCGATACTATCTAGTTCGCCGTTACAGCGCTCACCACATTGTTTGCAACCAGTATTTTCCTCTCCCTCGCAGAATTCACCACACTCTAGCACACAGTTTCTTTGATGAACTTGCCAAACTCGCCCGCTAACATTAACCAAGTTAGCATCTTTTAACTCGATGGTCTGGACAAAAATTCCCGTAGGGATTTCAATGACAGCTTGTCTTGCTATGTCACCACCATTCAACTGTTTCAGGTAGCTATTAGATTTCTTTTCAACTGACTGAATCGAATCAATAACTTCATCGCCACCATTTTTGGGCTTTGTAGCGTTCAGAGCCAGATCCCAAGTATTACCAATACCTGCGATTAGCATCGCAGATATGAGTAAAGACAGCATCCAAATAGAAACCACACCCCAGCCAATAGCATTGAGGATCACCCCCACAAAAAACACCACAAATAGCATTAGGGAGCTAAACAAAACAATTTCATTCCGCCTACGTTCATCGGATTCGGATTTTGAGTAAAAACTATCTTTAAAAAAGGTATTCTGCAAAGACCAGCCACTACTGGGCACGGGCTCAACAACCAACCATGACTGCTCTCCTGTTGTCGTGCTAACGTGGGATATCGTTTGACCTTGCCCTGCTTTCGCCAATTCCTCAACACGGTAACGATCATTGTCGTTTTTCTGTTTGGCAACATAGGCCAGGTCTCGATGTTTTTTGACATAATTACGCTCGGGATGATAAACATATAAGCCATTCCCATAGGTTAGAGCCCCAAAACCATCATAACCGGTAATTAGCTCTTCTATAATACGTTCCAGATGATTTATGGATATGTCTGCAGTCAAAACCCCAATTATTTCGCCTCCTTCGCCTCTCCGAATTAATGCCGAATACGTAATCATGTAAGTTTTACCCGCATCATCGGGATAAGGGTCTACCCAGTAATTTTGTTTTGTGTTCACCGAACGGTAATACCATTCATTACCTTTGTTCGGCTTTCCATCGGCGGTTTTTTCCAAGGTGTAGTCTTTTTCTTTACCTTCTTTATCTGCGTGTAAGTCTGACTGTTGCAGCTCGCCATCATCTCGATAGTAGTATGTTGACCACAATGACGTTACATCTTTGATGATCACATCACTGGCAAATGCGACTGCGGAACCATAGACATGGGTTGTGTATTCACCCTCACCTCGCGAGCCCAACCCTACCGTTTTCGCACTTTCCCGAGACTGGGTATAACAATCACTTTGTGAAACCTGCACATTCTCCCCACTATCGGCTTCATCATCCAACGAATAGGCCAGTGCATCCTCTCCAACTTTGCATGTAGGGTTCTCCCCTCTACCTAAGGCTTCGTTTACTGCACAGGAAACACGTAAGCGGGTAAGCGATTGAGCCATATTGTTCAAAGTACAGATCTGCTCATTATTTAACTGCTGGATATTCATGGCCGATATTTCCTCCGCCATTGTATCTGTACGCAGCTGAATACGCGCTATCATACTATCTAGAATGCTCGCAGCCGTTTTGGTTCGCGCCTCAGGAATTTTTGCTTTTTCGAGTTCGAGGTAATCATTGTGGTCGCTATAGTTGGACCACGACCATACGCTAAGCGCTGCAAATAGTAGCGCGGGCAGTACTAAAAAAAACAAGCCAGAACTCGCCCATGGCAACTGCAGCTTCTCCACCGTAGAATTTTCCACTATTTTTTCTTTGCTCTCCACTGCTGTATCCTTTGTTTCACTATTTCGTAATTTTTTTAACGTTAGATGCAACCGTGGACGCTACATGCATGATCTTCTACCGGCCCTTTATAACAACTGTTTCTCTAACGATGAATGTATTTAGCGTATTGGGCGTTACTCATTACCGCCCCCATCACACCCTCAACTCGTTGCATCTGCTCACGTGTTCCAATAGTAATGCGAGTAAAACCCCGCAATTCCTTGATGTGATCACAACTACGTACATATATCGCTGCCGATTCTAGCGCTTTAATCAGAGCATAACGAGCCTCACCAAAATTCACCAACAAGAAATTTCCGTTATCCTGCCCAACAGTGTGGAAACCAAATTTTTCCAAAAACAGCCTAAAGTCAAATCGTGCTTTAGTGACTTCGCCAACATAGTTCCGCAGATACTGGATATCATTCAGAGCGGCTTCCGCCGCTATTTGTGCAGTAGAGCTAATGCTTTTGGGGTTTCTAATTTTTCTAAAACCTTCGATTAGCTCTGGTGCGGCCAGAATATAACCAACCCGAAACGAAGCTAGACCGAAGGCTTTGGAGAAAGTACGTGTCACCACTAGATTTTGGCATGTCAATAATAGGTCTGCTGCAGTGATGCCCGAAAATTCGTAATACGCTTCATCCACAATAAACAGTGTTTTCGGATTATCTTGTAGCAATTTTTTTATAACGCCATTCGCAAGTAAATAGCCTGTTGGATTATTGGGGTTACACAAATAGACGAGACGTGGCTTGTACTGCTCTAGATACAAAGAAAACTTCTGAATATCAAACTCAAAATTGTGTAATGCATCGAGAGGGTACACACTGATTTTTGCCCCTTCGCTTTGAGCGCTTGCTCTAAAGTTATCGTAGGTGGGAGAGACAATGGCAACGGTGTCGAGCGGTTTTACACACGAGCGCAGTATTACTTCATGTACCGCATCTGACCCAGCAAAATACTCCACACAAGCACTCTCAAGCCCAGCATAGTCCGAAATTTTATTTCGAAGTCGTACATTATCGACATCTGGGTACCAGTTTAGGCAGCCCTCTTCCAAAAATTCTGATAATGCAGCTTTTACTCGAGGCGAGGGAGGAACAGTAGCTTCATTCCAATCTAGCTTTAGAACTTGAGCACTACAGCTCTGCTCCCATGCTTTATGGCTGGCCACACGGTAGGGCTCTAACTCTCGAACAAAGTTATTGAGAAACGACAATTCCACCTCCCCTGCTTGCATCCCTTGTAACTCACCAGAAATACCGCTCAGTATCGCGTATACAAATACAATTTTTTAGTATCGATTGCAGCTAAGCATGTAGCTTTTGAATGAATACACTGAAATTTTGGTCGGCAAATAGTGACGTAGTAGCGCTGCTAAGCTACACGAACAAAAAACTTAAGACAATACAAAAGTGAATGATCTAAACAACATCATGGCTAACGTTCAACATGTATCCATACTCAGTACGCATGATTGCACGGAAACAATAAAATGGACATTACACGTAATTACATCCTTGCCAACACAAAAACAAGGAGCAAAAGTAAACAGCCGTTTGATTTTTTTAGCGCTCACGTATACCGGCATCCAACCAAGCTTTATGCATACCTTAGCGTGCATAATTGATATAGAGAACTATTAACCTTATTTAAGTTGATTGCCTAGAACTGCACATATAAAGTGAAAATGGCTTTTCACTCACTTCTGCTCTAAATATTGTATAGAGTGCCCGGTATTAAAAGCCGAAACCATGACCAATATGCTTCAAGCTAAACCTGACAGGGGGAGGTAGCCGCAGAACTCAACACTGAATATAGTCTACTTTGAGGGCGAGACTAGTGAATAAGAGAGCAGCTAGAGGGCCGCGTACTTTTGAAGTAGGCATTCTATTGAGACCGATACCTTTAATTGACGGAGCGCTTTTGCCATTTCGCAAAGAACGTCTAATTATGTACGAATAGTTTCCAACCTTCCTGCCTATCCGAAATAGGGACGTGCGTCACATACTGGATTTTCGTACGCTACCAAGCTTTGGGTAAGGTCTTTTGAATCTGGATATAGTCTGAGTGATGCTCAATATACTCACCGATAACCAGCTGCTTCATAATACGGCTAACCATTTCTCGCGACGCACCCACCATGTTCGCGATTTCTTGGTGCGTTACTTTTGGCTTGTGGATTCGCCCGCTCTCATCGCTAAGCTTCTCCAAAACATTACTCACTCGTCCGTACACATCGAGTAAGGCTAGATCTCTAACACTATCGGTGAGCGTGCGCACTCTGCGCGTTAGCTCTTCTATCATCACTTGGGAAAAACCCGGATCTGAGTTTAATAACTCTTGAAAACTACTTCGTGATATAGCAATTAATTCACATGAACTGATGGTGACAACAGAAGCTGATCGAGGCTTGCCATCAAGCAATGACAGCTCGCCAAAATATTCACCCTCCCCCATGTAATTGAGAATAACCTGGCGCCCATCGCTATCACTCGTGTATACGCTGACACGCCCAGTCACAATAATGTAAAGATGGCCAGATTCATCACCTTCTGTTACTAAAATGGTGTTTTTTGGGTATTTTCTCGTCACACTAAGCTTTTCAAGCTCGGAGAGAAAACTGTCTGGCACATTGGCAAAAAGGCTAACAGTGTTGAGCATTTTAAGAATCTTTATGTCGGTCGGCAAATTAAGGCGTCATAATACCGGGAATGTCGGTTTTAGGCTACGACTGCCCCAAACTCGACAACGTTTACCCAATCTTAGTCAGTCACTAGGTCGCCACCTTCACTCAGCAAATGCTCCAGGAAGGCTTTGGCAACCAACATCCGCTATATCAGCATAGCAGCCTCGGATAGTCCTAAGCGGCCTTCGACCTATAAAAAATATAGCCACAAACACAAGGCTCTCCATATTTGCGACCACGAAGCAATGCAAGCCTCCCGTACCCAGCCACAAGGGGCACCCTTGCCCCGCATAGGCCTTCAAAGCCACTTTGAACAAAGCCGGCTACTTGGAGATCAATTACATTTAGCTAGGGTGCCTCCTACCAGCAAAACGGTGTTTCCCCCTGCAATTTTCGGTTAAACGCCCATACTCATATACGCTCTCACACTCGCAAATGCTGGCCAACGCGGTACAAGAGACGCTAGCGCTGCACACAGGCACAACGGGAATATGTCACAAAATGCCCGGTAAAACACCACAGACACCCTCAAGTATCATGGCTATATTGTTACACAGCAGGACGCTTAAGGAAGACGTTATGCAGCGCAGGATGCACTGCATGGGTTATGGGACACGCTTAAACCTTCACTGCATACAGTTGGTTCAAGTTTTCCATACGACACGGATGTAACACAGGTAGGCGAGCTGAGCTTTGGTCGGCAAATCTCTCTCAATGGAGCAGGATGCTCCGGGAATCTGTAAAAGCGTATCCTGTTTACTGTTGGCTAAAATCGAAGCACCCAGAAGAGCCCGCAAAAAGGAAGCACATTACTGGCAAGGATGCCGGGGGCTTAGTTCCGAGAGGCCCACTCGCTTGATTGGTCTAATTGCCGCAAAAGCCATCATCTAGCCAGCATTAAAATGGCTAGGACCGTTGAAATACGCTGTTCATTTCTGAACAAGCCCCCCCAAACCAATCGAGCATTGCTAGAGACAATTACCTCGATGTTTCTCGCCCAACATGGGTTCTCCGCTATAAGCTTAGTCCAAAAGCCTCAGCATACTCACAACGGCCTATTCGTCCAAAATTGAACACATGACCATTGTGCAAGCGGAAAAACCCAAAGAACGACAAGGGGAGGCGCGGCTAAATACAGCTCGTCGCCTCCCAAGAAGAATTACACCGAAATACACTTATTTAGGGTGAATTCTGACATAGGGGTCAAGAGGAACACCAGCAACAATTACATCGTATTTAATAAGTAATGTTTCGCCGTCCTCAATGGTGTCTCTATATTCTTCCAGCACGGTAAAATTAATAACGCCGTCATCCGTACTCACCTCAGCCTCTGACTTGTTATCACTCGCTGCGGATTTTTTTTCAGCTTCGCTGCGCACATACGGGAACTCTTCACGGTAAACCAACGTAAAGGCCTCCGGCCCCACGAAAACCACTCGTTGACCAGGATACACATCTAGAACCTCAACATTCACTTGCGGCTTACCGTCTTCACCGATAGAGATGATGACCATTGCAGTATCTGTACCGGGAATGGGATTTGTTTCGCAGATACAGCGCTGCTGGCAGGCCGACAGAACGCCGACACACAACACCACAACAAATGCTAGCTTTACAAGCTTTAAGTAGTTCATAGTTTTCTCCATTTAGTTATCACAATTGCGTTATTATTTTCTACATCTTGATGAAATACTGTTAGAAATATCACGGCATCTATGGAAAATGCTGTTGCACTATCGCTGCAAAATCCTCCTCGTTACGAAATTTATCGAGATCTGGGTCAGTTTGAACAAATGATACCAAATAGCCATCTTTGAGTATCTTAGATAGATGCTCCAAACCCTCAGCTTTCTCTCCCTGATAAAAATGCAATTTCATTTTCAGGTAGATCACATTTGGATCCTTTGGGGCCAACGCTACCGCTTTATTAATGTAGGCTCCAGCTTCCACGTAGTCACCAAGAAACAAAAATGCATGGGCCAGATAGTGATTGGCCATCACGTCATCTCGACTAACCGTTAAACTTTCCTTGGCCAGCTTTATCGCTCTCTGATAGTGCTTTTTAGCACTCATAGCATCCTCGGGAAATTGCCGGAGCGTATCCGCCAAATTTACATGAGAAACATAGTTATCGGGCGCCAAACGAACCGCCTCCAAAAACATCTTCTTAGCTTTTTTAAACTGCCCTAGGAAAAAATACATCGTTCCTGAGTTGGAAAAACCCCAATCATTAGGCAGTAACTCCACCGACTTCTCAAACGCACTAGCAGCTAGATCAAAGTCCCCTAAGTACAAATAACAACCTCCTAAATTACTATAGGCAATTGCATTGTCTGGCGTTAACACCAAGGCTTTTTGATATGCTGAAATAGCTTTTTCTATTTGATTGGTTCGAGTGTAAAGTAAACCTAAGCCCTGTAAACCTTCCCAGTTTTTAGGCTGTTTACTGATCGCGTGAAGTAAGAGTGTTTCTGCTTCGGTAGGTCGATTTGCAGTAGTATAGGCATCCGCCAAAGCTGTTGCTACCTGCATATTCACAGCATCTTTATCCAATAAAGATTCGAGTATCGCAATAGCCTCATCAACGCGCCCAGTTTCACGGTAAACAATAGCCATAGATTCGGCCGCCTTAGGCGAACTTTCATCCTGTTGCAGGGCTAGTTTACAATGGCTTTCAGCACGCTCTAGAAAATCAACAATATTAGTGTATACATGTTTTTTCCAATAGGCTTGGCACAAACCCGCGTTCGCCAATGAAAAACTCCTGTCATGAACCAGCGCCGTTGTAAAAAACTTAATGGCTTCATCCATGTTTGATTCATTAGCCGGGCGGTCAAGGTATTCCAAGCCTCGCATATAAAAATCGTAAGCCATTACATCAGAAGTGATAGATACTCTTGCGGGCCTGAAGTTTGGCAAACGAAATTCTTGGGCAAGATAGGTCGCTATTTCCGCAACAACCCTGTCTTGTAAGATGAAAATATCTTCGTAGGAAGCATCTAATTTTCCACCTGCTATTTGCACATTTCCATCTCTGCGTACCAGCTGATAGGCAATACGCAAATCGTTTCCCACTTTTTGTACGCTCCCGGTGAGTCGGACCGGTGCCTGCACCCCCTTCCCGGCACGAACAATATACACATTTCTCACATCTGCTAGCTGTGAGCGCAACGCTTCGGTGATGCCGGAGCTCAAATAATCTGCCTCCCCACTTTCATTCACCAAGCTTTGAAAATTAGCAATTTCCACGTAATTAGCATCGTAACCCGGTACCAACCATCGAGGAACAAAATAGAAAGCCGCAACGAATAACAACAACGCACTTACAGCAATGGGGTAGCGGTATGCCCCCAATTTCTGGTTAATTTTTCGGCTAATGTAATGTAACCGCGTTTTAAAGGTAATACCGAGAGGCCTAATCAGATAGGCGCGCACCTTATGTTCAATATTTTTTAAAGGTTGCACACCTAGCGGTAACACCGGTTCATTCAAATCTGCTTTTACCGCGTCGTATACCTCCTTTGATACGCAAATACCATCTGCAACGGCAATGGGCTCTAAGCGTGCAGCAATGTTAACGTCATCACCAAAAAACGCTTCGCCTTTACTCGCCACTTCTCCTCGGTGCAAGCCAATTCTGGTTTGCAAACGCGGCAAACTCTTATCTCGAAAATGGTTAAAGGCGAATAGCGCTTTCTGAATACTCACTGCCGCATCTAAGCCCTGCTGAGCACCATCAAAACGGGCGAACACCGCATCGCCAATAAACTCAATTACCGTACCCTGCTGCTTTTCGATTTCCTCCACCAAAATACGGCGGTAATCCTCTAGCATGGCAATGGTTTGAGCCTGATCTCGCCCCATTAACCTAGAATAACCCACAATATCTGTAAACATGAGCGTCAACTCACGAAACTCCATAGTGATCTCAGACATTGTTAACCTCAAACATTGTGCTCAACGATCTCCAATAGACGCTTGTGGGTTGTGATTGCACCACACGCCAGAAAGACGAGGCGAATCACAATTGTGCTTTGAGCGCACGTAAAACTCTCTAGTGAGGCGTAAACACTAAATGCATACGACGACAACTCTAGAAAGCCTTGTGGTTAAGAGCTGGCAGAAAGCCAAAAACTTGAGGGGGCACTATAGCAGAACAGTTTAAAGAGCAGAACAATGGCGGCTAATTTCTCTAAATTACGCGTATAACATGGTAACCATTGAACAGAACCCTGAAGAAGCGCTGAAAGCGTCAGCGCTTCT
>Ga0065722_100334_pt1 | contig 10685 bp, 10 predicted proteins | sample BansetMetagenome_FD_59109 | JGI IMG/M metagenome (GOLD analysis project Ga0065722, IMG submission 59109) | Bankia setacea gill microbial communities from Puget Sound, Washington, USA - Caecum Enriched | ecosystem: Host-associated > Mollusca > Digestive system > Ceca | place: United States...
GGTTGTGTATGTCGTCTATGCAGTGCTGGCAACTGGCGGCATCGGCTGTGATACCTGTGTGTATTTGGCCNTGGGTGCTGAACCGAATAGTAAAATCTGANGGGGCAGCGGACGCCGTTTTAATTGGGGTGCGCGTTAGGGTCTCTAGGTAAGCTAATGGGGGGAGCGTTTGTTGTAGTTCCTGCAGAAACTGATCTATAGCACGGGTGGATGCCCATGCGAATATTTCTACGCCGAGACTGCTGTTTAGTACCCAGCCACGTAGCTTGTAGGTTTGCGCTAGGCGCCAAACGGTTGGCCGGAAGCCAACCCCTTGAACAATACCGCGTATGCATATGTGTTCGGCAGGCATGGGGGCTCCACCGCTTTCGGGGTTTAGGTTAACACCAGTGGCCGTAACGGCCATGGATCAATACCTATAAAATTGGATTCAGCCAATACTTTATGGCAAGGCTTNGAGCTATAGGGCAGNGCCTTCCTGNTGATCGATAACGCACTGTTTGTTTTGTAAGCTTTTTGGCCAGGGGCTAATCCAATATTTGTCGATATGTGTGGGTACCCAAGCTGGAGCAAATGGGTTGCATATTTTAAATTGGCGGCGTGTTTCCAGCTGAATTTTGTTGAGTGCGGCTACGGTTTCGGGGTGAGTGCTAAAAAACTGCTCAAAACTACCATCTTCAAAAGCTTGAATGAGCCCGTATTCAAGGCGCTCGGCGAGCGTCTTGTTATCTTTGTGTACATAGTAAGCCGAAAANCTTGGNTAGCTGATAACAAAGGATTTTTCGACCTCAATAGGGAGGTGCTCGTAAATTTTCAATTCGGGAATGAGTTGTAATGCACCTCGAGGTATATAGTCGAAGCGATTGTGCGCGAGCATATTCGGTAGTGGTTCAGCCGCATGATTTTCAATTACCTTTAGCCCCGCAAACCGCAGTATGTCGACATCCTTCCAGTATTCGCCTTGGCCTGCGACTAATNCTTTTAATTGNTTAATGTCCTTAATGTTGGAAAAACGCTCTTGATCACCTTTGCGAATGAATGACAATCGCATACCCATTAAACCCTTATCTATAGGGATTTTTACCGGCATAAAACGTCGGTCTCTGGCCTGGGTAACGGTGAAATTAATCACTTCAACGTGCTTCTTGCTTTCCAGGTACCGCTCTACTCTACGGATGGGTAAGTTCAGTTTTAGCAGGCGCGCTTCGCAAGGGCCGTATCTGTCTTCAGATTTAAGTAGAACCAGTTGCAGTAATTTGTAACTGTATTCTTCTGCCGGTGCTTTGCCTTTGAACTTTGGTGGGAACATAAGGGTCGGAACCGATTCTCCCGCTTTGAGTGTGCAGGCAAAAGAGAGGTTTGCAAACGATAGTGCGAATACCAGCCCTACAAGGGAATAAGCAGCACAGTTAAGGTTTTTACACAGTATTTTTATCACAGATGCCATTATGTTTATTGCTTTAAATCCTACGCTGGGGCGGGACGAAGGCCCTTGGATGTTTCGTTGCCTATTGGAAACACATTGGTTCATTAGGGTGTTGATGCTAAATTCCCCACAGTCGTTTGTTGGCACATTTGTCCTCATACTAGCCTATGAATGCAACTTGGGCATGCACAGCAAAGGATAATTGAGTGTAACTTGCGGCAAAACAATGCGTATTAACAGTTTGATTGACGGCTTAGCTAATTTTCTGCGCGGGGTTGCATAAATGTGCATGAGNGGCCAGTGCTTTGTCCATGGTGGCTATGTGGGTGAGGAACCACTCAGGGACAATAGTGGTGGCAAATTGTCTCCCCATCGTGATGGCGCCTCGGCGTACCGCTAAATCCATTGTTTTCAGCTCGCTTAAAAAACGAGCGTGTTCGCTAAGGTGCTCGTTAATACCTGAAAACTTGGTGTTCAGCATTAAGGTTTTCTCTTCGTTGAAGTGCGCTTCGGTTTGTGCGTAAAGGGCTGAAAAGAGGCGGATGAAGTCTACGGTATCGGCTTTATGCAGCTGGTTTACAAGCTCGCAGAATTCACGGTGATCGTGATCGAGCATGCCAACGCCAAGGGCNTATTTGGGGTTTAGCGTGTCGAGAAGTGTAGTCATACCTCACCTTCTAGTACTGGCGAACTCATCAGGATTGAAACATCCATTTCAAAGTATATTTTGCATCACATTTTACTTGTGTGCAGTGAAATAATTCCCTACTGAATCGGCCCCCGTTACTTGCGTGATACTTGATCGGTGGTCTTCGTGAGGCACCGCATTGGCGTGCGGGGCCAGCTTGTAAATTGCGTAAAAGCCGCACAAATTCATTTTCTGGAGGTGGCTTACTNAAGCGCTACCCTTGGATCTTTGGCGAACCAGAGTGATCAAGTAATAGAGGTGCCCTGTAGGGTGAATATTNTCCCCACTCATCGATATGCTCACGTCCGCCCTTGGAGGCGGGTTTCTTCGACTAGCAAAGCCTTGAGATGGTACTTTTGATCTAGTCTAGCTGAAAATTCTATACGNTAAGGGGGTTACCNACAGCTGAGCCTAAAGAAGTATTAGATGTCAGCGTTTCTATAACTCTTGGGTATAATGTTTATCTATAGTCGCGCTTTTTATCGTGCGATGGCGTCGTCGAACGGATTGTGAGGGGAACTGGGCTTGACTGTCACTGGATGGATTGAATTTACTGTTTGGCGAGGCGATGGGTACGCGTTAGAGGAATAGTGTTACAGATACTGCCCAGTGTGAACTTTCGATATAGAGCACAGCCGCTGTGGTGTTATGTTTTTTGGTGGGCAGGGTTTAAAAATCACGGTTAACGATGCCTGGAACAGTATCGATTTCAGCAAATACTTTTTTTAGCGTGGCACTTTCAATATGGGTTAAGTCGGTGGTGTTCACTTTGTTCAAGGGTTCNTTTCCGGCCAGTAGCGCCTGAGCCTGTGCCCTAAAACGCATTTGCATCAGATAATTATAGGCGAGGCTTAGCTCGTCGTAAGTCTCTTGGCTGATAATGTCACTTTCGTGGAGTTTTTGTAGGCGCTGTAGAGTATTGGTTTCGCTATGTCCATAGCGCAGGCTGTACAGACGGCAATATTTTACAATGGGTGTCAGCGCCATCTTAATGTCGATGTTGTTTTCTTTTGACGTTACATCATTGCCGACAAAATGACCAAATGTCCCCAGGGGAGATTTGTAATTACTCACTGATTCAGCCATACCCTGAAGAAAGGTGGTTTTGTTTCTGGCTTCTTTTGTCACGTATTCTCGTAAGTTTTGGGTTATTGATAGGTCGCCGTAAATGCCCCTAAAATCAAAAAATATACTGGCCTCTACAATGTGTTCCATTTCGCTAGAATGCATCCATTCGTTAAAATAATTACTCCAGGTTGTGTAGGGTTGATTCCATTTGGGATTACAGGCCATGATACCGCCTTTACAATAGTTGTAACCTATTTCGTCTAGGGATATCGATAGGTAGTCTCCGAGCTTTAGAAAGTATTGAGTGACTTCGGGTAAACGGTTTTCTTCCACATCCTCAAAAATAATGGCATTGTCCTGATCTGTTGAAAGGGTTTGCTCCATTCGGCCTTCGCTTCCCATTACCATAAACACGAAACGACATGGCGGTTGGCCAAGGCTTTCAATGCCAAGCTCTATTACTCGGCGTGCGAAGGCATCAGAAATCGTGGTAATAATGTCGGTTATGTTTGAGGTTTTGTCTCCACTTTCGATGAGTGCAAGCACCATTGAAGGTAACCGCTTATGTGCGTTTACCAGTGCTTGAATACTATTGGCCGATACGATTTTTTTCACAAAATAACTAACCGTATTTTGCTGAAGCTCAATGGTGTCGCGATAGGATATTACCCCGGTAATAGTCCGGCTGCTATCGGTTACCGCTAGGTGCCCAACTTTGGCTTCACTAAATCTCAGTAGTGCTTCGTATAAGGGGCTGTTTTCATCAATGGATATAATGGGGGAGGTCATGATTTGGGAAATAGGCAGATGCATATTTTTGTCTTCTGCCAGTACACGTTTCAGAAGATCATTCTGCGTCACTATGCCCAGTAATAGATTGTTCTGTCGTACAAACAGGCAGGGTTCGTTCTTGCGCGCCATTAATTTTGCTGCGCTGACAATGGTGGTGTTCGCGTCACAGGCGAGAGTTTCTCTAACGGCCTGCTTGATCGGTTGCTTCATTAAAAGTAGCGAGTTTTGCAGGTCGCCGGCGAACTTTTCATTTTCGGCGTCCAGCTCGGCTTTGCGGGTAACTTCTGACAAAGAAATTATATAACCTTCTTGGCCGGAGTATTGTACTTTGGAAATGGCCGCAATCACGGGCTTCAATTGCGCATGCTCACTGATGAGTGTTGTTTCAAATGTGGCATTTGTACTTGGTGGGCTAAGTTTTTGCTTTAGTGTCTCCCAAGAAAGCGCGAGTATGTCGGCTAATGATTTTGTTTCTATTTGACCGGTACTGTAGCCGGAAAGCTGCGAGAAATTTGAATTACTGAAAATAATTTTTTCTTCGAAAAACATGAGGATGGCTTGATTAGAGGCCTCGACGAGGGTTTTGTATTTTTTTCGAGATTGCTTCAGTTCAGTGGTTAGCCGTCGTCTCTTTTTTTCGATTAATAAGCTCTGACGAATAACAAACGATAGAATTAGTGTGATAACAATGGTGATGATTAGCGAAATGCGTAAAAGGCCTTGCTTAAGTTGGGTGATTTCGGCTTGTACATCGTCCAAGTAAACGCCGGTACCAATGATCCATCCCCAGGGTTCAAAGGCTTTTACGTAAGAGAGTTTGGGGGCTACCAAGGTTGAGTCATCTTTTCTTTGCCACATGTAGTGGATGAACCCGCTGCTTTGGGCTTGCACCACCATTACCGACTCGACAAAATGTTTCCTACCCTGAGGGTCGGCATATAGGCTTAAATCACTCCCTTCGAGATCGGTTCGGTAGGGGTGCATGAGCATTGTGGGGGTGTTATCTATTATCCAGAAATAGTCTTTCTGTTCGGCGCCGTAGCGTACCTTTGCGATGTGNTCTAGGGCCCGCTGTTGTGCGTCTGCCAGTGATAGCTGTTTGGCTGTGGCTTCATGCTCGTATTCGTCGATTAAACTCCATACGGTATGGGTGAGCTCGGCGATCATTTCTTTTTTATCGTCAAGTTTGGCCTTCTCGAACGCAGGTATAAAAATGGCGTAAATGGAAAGGATAAACAGCGATATCGCGATTACGGATGGCAGAACAATGCTAAGAAAAAATTTNTTGAGTTTTTTGTTTGGCATTTAACCTGCTCGGTTTAGGTTTCGTAACGGCTTAAATTTACATGTCGAATCATAGTCTAGCGCTTTGGCTGTTGGCAGTGCTTGCGGGTCGTCAAGCAATGGTTCATAGGGGGCTGCCAGCTTAACTTTTGCTAACGCTAACCTGCTAGGGTGTCGCACAGGTAACATGCTCGCAGTATCAAATGTTAACAGACAAGGGGGCACCTCCATAAATCGCCCACAAAGTCCCGAAGGGCGCGGCCCGGCAAACCTTAGAGCAGCGTTGGTGCTGCTTGGAAGGGGAGCCAGCTTTCCGCTGCGCAATCCGCCTTACACTAAACTAAGGCTTGCTTGGTCACGCAGACGCTAAAATCAATGGCTAGAGCTACCGTTTAATTTGATTCGGCGGGTCAAGATAGTGGGAACTGGCCCGTTTAACCTNGGTCTACATTTTGCTCTTTGGCATTTTAAGGCAATATTTTGCAAGAATTAGTTCATCAGACCACGGCTTGGGCCGGCCAGCATTGGGTGTTGATGGCGCTGGCGATTATTGGTTTTTCTTGGATATGGGAAGACGCTGCGGTATTCCTAGCAGCGCTGTTGGCGTTAGATAACCAAATACCCATACTAGCAGCGGCATTCGCTGCTTTTGTCGGTATCACCTCGGGTGATTTGGCATTGTATCTACTGGGTCGTGTGGGTTATCGCTGGCGTTGGCTAAGGCGCTGGGCACTGGCTTCTCCGAAGGCAAGAGTTCTGCGCAAGCGGTTCCGGCGGCGGATAACGGCTAATATATTCCTTATTCGGTTTGTGCCGGGGTTGCGAACGCTAGGATTTACCCTGTGCGGACTGTGGCGAGTGCCGGTGGTCCGGTTTGCCTTGGTTATGGCAGCCAGTGGTGTTATCTGGGTTGGTTTTGTTTTTATTTTGATCAATGTAGCAGGCATGAGCGATTTGGTGCGAGAGACCCGCTGGAAGTGGACGTTAATGGCCGGCGCAGTAGTGCTTTTGCTGGCGAACAACTATTGGGCGTCGCGCATGATAGCGGTGGATGTTGCACGTGAATCCCAGGTTTCTTAATGACAATAAATAAAACGTGTTCGTCTGCAGTTAAAGCTCCGTGTACTGCAAATGAGCATTTGGCCGCAGACATATTTCAAGCGGGCGTGAACACAGGTTTACCGACATTTGAATTTGATGAGAAAACCACGTCTTTTTTTGAGTTTTGGCCAGTTTGGCTAATTTACTTTCCTGTTGCGCTGTATTGGCTTGTTCTTTCTTTGCGATATCGAAGTTTTGGCTTGCCTATGGTGGTTAATCCACGGATTCCACTCGGTGGAATGGTGGGTGAATCCAAAAGCGCTATTTTGAACGACGCTGGGCCTACGCTGAAAGCCCACATTCTTCCCTATATCACCTTTAACGCTCAGCCTACCAAGGCCGCAGAACAAGCTCGCGAACTCGTNTCTGAAGCGCAGGCTCGTGGGCTGGCCATGCCCATGGTGGTTAAGCCGGATTTGGGGTGTCGGGGTAGCGGTGTACAGTTGGTTCATTCGGTAGACCAACTAACCGTATATTTGAATAAGTCTAAGGACGGACAGGTGTATTTACTTCAGCAGTTGGCGCCTTTTGGCGCTGAAGNGGGTGTTTTTTATGTGCGTAAGCCTGGCGAGGCTCGCGGGCGTATTGTTTCTTTCACCTTAAAGTACCGTCCTACTGTTAGGGGTGACGGCTTTTCGAGTCTGCGTCAATTAATTGAACAGCACCCACGCGCGCGGAAAATGGCAAGGGTGCACTTAGCGAGCAATAGGGTTTTACTTGACACTGTGCCAGCAAAGGGGGANGAGGTTGCTCTCGCGTTCGCCGGCAGCCATTGTCGCGGTAGTATTTTTAGAAATGGCGCAGCGTATATTAGTACCGAGATGGAGTTGGTGTTCGATGCTTTACTCAAAGAGCTGCCCGGTTTTCACTATGGTCGATTAGATGTTAAGTTTCGCGATATACACTCATTCTCGACAGGCAAATATTTTCACATTATTGAGATCAATGGGGCCAGCAGCGAACAAACGCATATATGGGATAGCCGAACCCGTTTTGTTGACGCCATGGCCACTCTATTTGGGCAGTACAAATTATTATTTGAAATGGGCAGCGGCATGCGTTCGTTAGGTTATGCAGTGCCTTCGGTGGTCACGCTAATTCGTGTTTGGTTACGCGAACTGCAAAGGTAAAACGAATGACATTTGTCTCTAAGTACTATCGTTTGTGGCTGTCTATTTGGATAGCTNTTGTGTTTGTTCAGTCGCTATTTTTTAAGTTCACGGGTTCAAGCGAAACACAGTATATTTTTGCTGTGCTGGGGGAGTGGTTGGGCATGAGTTGGTTTGCCTACTATGGTGCTTATATTGTCGGTACTATGGAGCTGATTGCCGCAATTGCGTTGTTTACTCGATGGCAGGCATGGGCTGCGTTACTCGCCTTTGAAATTATGAGTGGTGCAATTGTGTTCCACTTGTTTACACCTTTAGGCATTGTGATGCCTGCTTTTTCTGCCTCGGGGGAAATGGTGGGCAATGATGGCGGGGCACTCTTTTTTATGGCTTGTATAACCTGGGCCAGCGCTACCGGCTTAGTTGTTGCCGATGTGCTTTCACCTCATAGTCGTTTACGCTTTAAACATAAGGGGCAGTGAATGACTAAAACACCTGTGGTACAAGGGAATATTGAAGCGGTGAATCAGTGCTTGAGATTTCTCGCGCGAATATCGAGTGAGCAATTTACCTGTGTTCATCGGCCCATTATGAGCAACTCAATTGGCTGTCATTTTCGGCATATCCTCGATATGTATCGCGCCTTGATTACGGCGATGGATAACTTACATGAAGGTGGCCCGGCAATTGTTGATTATGATATTCGCCGTAGAAATGCTGCCTGCGAAGGTGAATTACAGTTGGCAAAAAATGAATTGGTAGAGGTGTTGGCGTGGCTGCAGGGGCTGGATATTTCAGACCAAAAAAGCTGCTGTACGGTGCGAACGGAGGTAACTGCTGAAGAAACCTATAGTGCCGAATTCGCGTCAGGTATGGTGCGTGAACTTGTTTTTGTTGCCAGTCATACGGTTCATCATTTGGCTATTATTTCAATCGCTGCTCGCCTTCAAGGTGTGCCAGTAGAAGAATGTTTGGGCGTTGCTCCGGCAACGGTTACCTTTCTTAAGGCACAAACCTCTTAGCGGTACGGGCTAGCAAATGTGTACGATTAGTTGGTTTTACGAAGTCGATAAATACCATGTTTTTTTTAATCGTGATGAACAGAAAACACGGGCTAGTGCGCGACCGCCAGAAAGTATCAGCGAAAATGGTGTGGTGGCCTTAATGCCTATTGACCCTGTGGGCGGGGGAAGTTGGATTTCAACTAATTCTGCTGGTTGTACGCTGGCGCTGCTCAACTTTTATCAAGGGCTCCTGCCCAAGGGTAAGCTGGTTTCCCGGGGGCGAATTATTAGAAGGCTCTGCACAAGTAAAAATGGAGAGGAGATAGAAGCTGAATTGGCGTTATTGACACTGCAAAAGTTCGCGCCTTTCACGTTGCTATTGTTTGAGACTGGTGGAGATAAGCGTGTGACGACGTGGCGATGGACGGGCAGGGCGTTAGAGTTGGGGTACAGCGAAAGCCCACTCATTTCTTCGGCTAAATACTATTCTGAAGTACAGGCTGCACGTCTAGAACGTTACCAAAAGCTCATTGCCCGTAAAAAAAATAATACGGCTGAGGATTTCTGCCGGTTACACCGAGACCATGGCGATAAGCCATCGGCGTTTAGTTTTTGTATGCACCGGGAGGACGCCAGTACGGTAAGCTTTTCTCATATTGAAGTAGGCAATACACGTACATTATTCCGCTACCAAACTGGAGCTCCATGTGAGCAGCGCGCTAGCGTGGAGTCAGCGCTTAGGCTTGCGCAATAGCGCCCTTACCAATTCCTTCGAATGCTTTAACTTCAAAGTGATCATTCGGGTTCTCTTGCTTGAGCGTATTGGCAATGTGTTGGGCTATAAACTCTACTGTCGAGTCGGTGCCTATCAGATAACAACGGTTACGAGGGATAGACAGTGAAAATTCACCTTGCCCAGAACAGTAGAAAAAGGCGTAGTTATCGGGGTCGAAGGCCGATTCGTTGGTGGTACTGAGGTCTTCACGCGTACCGATATAGATATCCGCCCACTTTGCCGCCCATTGCGCCATGTCCGAGGGGTTGATCTCTCCATTGCGTTTAATTTCTATTTTGGAGCGGTGGCCGTGAGCAATACGCTGGCAGTTACCGTCGTGCTTTTTCAAACCGTGGCTGTAGTGGTAGCTGGGGCCCGCAATAACTTCCGGTGTAAAATCTAACTTTAAGCTTTTTACCGTGCTGGGGAATTGTGAGCGCAACTGGGTGATACACCATTCGGCAACCGTTACTGGCGAGATGGTTTCTGCATCCACCAAGGTAATGGCCTGCAGAGGGGAAGCGCATTTCAAAATATTGCCGTCTTCGAGGTGCCAGTTAATACCGTGAGAGGCGTGGGTCGTTTGCAACTGTAACGCTGGACTTTTTTCTGGCACCAATAGGCAGTGATCCAGCGTTTGGTCCAGCCATTTACGGAGCTTTTTCTTTACTATACCAAAGTCGCAAACCATGCCTTGAGCATCAAGGGTTCCGTCCAGCTCAATGCTGGCGAGCCAAGTTTCGCCTACCAGCCCGCGCTTGGTGTCCAGATAACTAAAATCAACGTTGGTGAGGTTGTCGACAAATAATCGCATAATGGAAGCTGTGTGGTGGAAGGCGGTCGCTATGTTACACAGCCGTCGTTGCAAAAGTAAGAGAGGGAGGGCACTGAATAGCCATGTACCAGTTTGTTTTTTATGTTCCGGAATCCTATGTTGAGTCTGTGAAGCAGGCGGTATTCGATGCAGGAGGCGGAAGATTAGGTCATTACGATAGCTGCTGCTGGCAAACGCTTGGCGTAGGGCAGTTTCGTGCCAATGCTGGAGCCAACCCTTTTATCGGTGAGCAGGGCCAAATTGAAACTGTTCAGGAGTATCGGGTGGAGTTGGTGGTGCAACAGGAAAGCAAGAAGGCTGTGATTACCGCCATGAAGCAGGCTCATCCTTACGAAGAACCTGCCTGGTCAATGTGGGCGTTGGTAAGCGACTAGTCTACTTTGCGGGTGAAAATTAGCCTACGGGTGAAAATGGAATGACGCGAGCAGCTTCGTTCAGCGCTTTGACCTGTGTGGCGTCTGAGGCGCTGTGGTTGCGTTCAGCGTTAAGGTAGTGGTTCAGCTGGTTNAGAGAGTCGTGCATCATCTTGGATATAGCGACACAGGCGCCCATTGGGGTTTTGTGGATTTGACGTTGCGCATCTACTTGAAATTGCAGGCCGCG
>Ga0065722_100685_pt1 | contig 10677 bp, 14 predicted proteins | sample BansetMetagenome_FD_59109 | JGI IMG/M metagenome (GOLD analysis project Ga0065722, IMG submission 59109) | Bankia setacea gill microbial communities from Puget Sound, Washington, USA - Caecum Enriched | ecosystem: Host-associated > Mollusca > Digestive system > Ceca | place: United States...
CTGACAATTGTTTCGCCTGATGGGCAATGCCAACGGCGTCTTCAACATCAACTTGAATGGCGATTCCTGTTCCTGGAGATGAATCAAACTCGCCTACGTCAGAAATACGTTCTAGAATTGGCCGGCTAAGGTGTTCTTCTACTAAAAAAAGTAGTACGTCACGTTGAGTCTCTAAGGAAAGCCCAAAAAAAGTTTTTTTCTGTTTTAGGCCTTCACCGCGTGCGTTATTGATTACGGTTGCGCCNGTTGCTCCGGCTTCCCGTGCGGCGGCCATAATTACATCTGTTTTGGCATCTTCTGCAAATACCAGTATGAGTTTAAAGCGCATTATTTAAACCTCGCGGGTTAGTCTCTTTGGGTGGTGATTTGTCTTTGTCGCGTTTTGCCCGCCATGCGGATATTTGGGCGTAAGCCATAACCGACATAATGGGGAAAAGGCTGGCGAAGGCGATAAGGCCAAAGCCATCGATTAAAGGGCTTCGCCCCGGAATGTTTTCGGCCAAGCCCAAGCCGAGGGCTGCTACTAGAGGTACAGTAACGGTTGAGGTTGTAACACCACCGGAATCGTAGGCTAATGGCACGATTATTTTGGGTGCGAAGTAGGTTTGAATTACAACAACCGCGTAGCCAGTGATGATGAACCAATGAATGGGGTAGCCGGTTACAATGCGCCAAGATCCAAGTGTAATGCCGATGGCAACGCCGAGCGCGACAGCTAAGCGCAGCCCCCAGACACCTATCGTGCCGCCCGAGACCTGGTTGGCCTTTATGGCCACAGCAATAAGCGATGGTTCGGCAATGGTGGTACTTGCGCCGATAGCAAAGGCGAAAAGGTATACCCAGAGAAAGCCGGTACTTGAGCCGTTGAGTGCTGTGAGCTGCTCTGCCATTAGTCGGCCAATCGGGAAAAGTGCTTTTTCTAGCCCCAACAAAAAGAAGGTCAGTCCGATTATCACCAGAGTGAAACCGGTTAAGACTTTAGGTAATGCAGGAATAGGGCGGCGAATAACAAAAAATTGAAAGCCAAAAATAATGGCTACAATGGGCACCACATCGCGCGCAGTAGCCAGCAGAACCTGAAAGAAATCTGTAATAAAGGTCATGCTGGGTGCCCGTCTACATGGGCTGTTTTCCTGNTCACAGGGCTATTCCGTATATCATCACAAATATCATAGGCGTTAACGAGGCAAAGGCGATGAGTCCAAAGCCGTCGATCATTGGGTTTCTGCCCTTGATTGAGGACGCAAGGCCAACCCCTAATGCCGTCACCAGCGGCACGGTAATGGTTGAGGTGGTAACACCTCCGCTGTCATAGGCTATTCCTATAATCTCTTTAGGGGCGAACATGGTGACGATAATAACGAGCATGTATCCGCCAATGATCAAATATTGAATTGGCCAGCCTTTGAGAATACGTAAAACCCCTACCAAAATGGCAAAACCCACGCTTCCAGCGACCGTGAGCCGTAAGCCTAGGGCATAGCTGGCTTTGGCTTGCGACGAATCCACAATCATGCCGCCTTCAGCGGCAACCACGGCGGCTTCTGCCGCAACAGCGATCAGTGCTGGTTCAGCAACGGTGGTGCCAAAGCCGAGGCAAAATGCGAAAACCAGCAGCCAGAATAGGCTACCTTTTCGTGCAAAGGCATGTGCTAGGCTTTCGCCTACTGGGAATAGCCCTATTTCAAGGCCGCGGATAAACAGCGTNAAGCCCACCACCACCATGAGCAGGCCCAACAATAGGCCAAACACATCGGGCAAGGTTTGCTGTAAAACAACAGCTTGAAAAAAAGCGATAACGAGCACGATAGGCAATAGATCGCGGGCGCTGCCTAGAAAAGGTGCAATAAACGACTTCATGCGGGGATAAGGGAATTAATTGAGATATTGACTATCTTAGCGTAAATCGTTGTTGTTGCCATGGAGGCATCTGTATGCTCTGTTAACTTTAGACGAATTTATGGTTGTTCGAATGCGACGTTTAACTCAAATACTTCTGGTCGCCGCGGTTTTGTCCTTTAGTGGTGTTGCCAATAGTCTCGCTAGTGCGTTTATCGAAAAGCCGCATATTCAGGTGCGGCTAGTCACGGCAGTCGAAGCATTGGCCGTGGGTGGTGACGCGTTTGTTGCTCTGGACCTGCAGCCGGAGGAGGGGTGGCATGTCTATTGGCGTAACCCTGGTGACTCCGGAATGCCGCCTAAATTGACCTGGCAGCTCCCCGGGGGCCTGACGGCCTCCGAACCCTTGTGGCCTGCTCCTCACAATATCCCATTTGGGCCATTAGTAAATTATGGTTATGAGCACGTGGTGCTACCGGTACAGCTCTCACTAGCGAAAGATTTTTCGGGCAAGCAAGTCAGCTTGAATCTGCACGCCAGTTGGTTGGTGTGCAAGGAACTCTGTATTCCGGGAAGTGCCGAGTTAAACCTTACTCTCCCGGTTGCCGAGAAAGCTAGTGTATCTTCCCATAGCCGTTTAATTTCCTCGGCGCTCGCGAAGGTGCCGAAAAAATTGGCGCTAATGGGGGGGAGCCTGTCTGCCGAGGGGGATTACATTGAGTTCACGCTCTATACCCGCAACCCTATTTTTGCGGAGGTAGAGCTAACTGGTTTTTTTTCCGTTGAATGAACAGCTTGTAATGGCATCGGATCAAACTGAATTTTTTTGGAAAAATAACATGCTGCGGATTCGCCAGCGTAAAGCCGAGGATTTTTACAGGCTTCCTCGTGACGTGGGCGGCATTATAATTCTTGACGGGCAGAGTGCTTGGGAATTCCGTTTTGAGCGCTCGGTTGAATAACGATTAAATCATGTGTGGAGGGTATGAATATGCGAAAAATTATTACACCATTATTGGCGGGTTTACTGTTGAGCTTCGCGCTCCCCATTGCGGCTAAGCCCGTGATAAACCAGCCGGCGCCGGAGTTTGCTGCGAAAGATGCCAATGGCAATATGGTTGCACTGGCAAGCCTTAAAGGTAAAACGGTGATACTCGAGTGGACAAATCATGAGTGTCCGTTTGTGCGTAAACACTACGACAGTAGCAATATGCAGTCTTTGCAAAAGCAATTCGTCAATGACGATACGGTTTGGTTAACGATTATTTCTTCTGCCGAAGGTAAGCAGGGCTTTGTGTCCGGTACTAAAGCAAACGCGCTGGCCAAGGATCGCAGTGCGAGCCCAAGTTATACGCTTATCGACGCCAGTGGTGATGTTGGCCGAGCTTATGCGGCAAAAACCACGCCGCACATGTATATCATTGATGCAGCTGGAGTGTTGCGCTATATGGGCGGTATCGATAGCATTCGCTCCGCCGACCCGGCCGATATACCCAAAGCCACAAATTATATTTCTCAGGCAATGAGTGAGCTGGCAGCGGGTAAGCCGGTGAGTCAGCCGGTGACCAAGGCCTATGGCTGTTCAGTGAAGTATTAATGTGTCCCGGTGTAAACAATTGGTAGCCGTTCGGGTTTTGTTGCCGCCTTTTTGTTAAAGTCTGTAGCTGGTCGTTACTGGGCCAATTTTTTCGTTTTTATCAGGAACGTTCATGCCGCTAATTCTTGGCGTAGACCCTGGCTCTAGAAAAATGGGCTACGGCATAATTAATGCGCAAGGCTCCCGTTTGGCCTATGTAGCCAGTGGCGTGGTTCGAATTCCCGCGCCGCTGTTGGTGGCCGATTGTTTAGCCGAGCGGCTCAAGGTGATTTTCGATTCTCTGACTGAAATAATTGAACAGTATCAGCCACAGGAATTTGCTATTGAAAATGTCTTCATGTCGAAAAGTGCAGGTTCGGCGCTGAAGCTCGGGCAGGCCAGAGGTGCGGCCATAGTTGCGGCGGTCAATCAGGATCTGCCGGTGTCGGAATACGCAGCGCGAAAGGTAAAGCAAGCTGTGGTGGGTACAGGGGCGGCCGATAAGCTGCAGGTTCAACATATGGTAAAAACCTTGCTAGCATTACCAACGTCGCCACCGGAAGATGCCGCCGACGCTCTTGCGGTTGCCATTTGCCATGCAAACACCTTTAGTGGCTTGGTGTCGCGGGCAGGCGCGACAAAGTTTCGGCGCGGTCGCTCTAGCTGAACGGATAAATAGAGNAGCCCTAAAGGTTAAAAAATATGATTGGTCGTCTTAACGGTTTATTGGTGGAAAAACAGGCGCCGCAGCTTATGGTCGAGATACAAGGTGTTGGCTATGACTTGCTGGCCCCCATGTCTACTTTTTACCGCCTGCCAGAATTAGAAAAGCCTGTTTTGCTGCATACGCATTTTGCGGTAAGCGAAACTTCGCAGCAGCTATTTGGCTTTATTTCCAAAAAAGATCGGGAATTTTTTCGGTTGTTGATAAAAGTGAATGGCGTCGGCCCAAAGATGGCTGTGGGTATTATGTCGATGGAAACTGACGATATTGTGCGCTTTATTATGGAAGACAATGTATCGGCTTTGGTCAAAGTCCCGGGTGTGGGCAAAAAGACCGCCGAGCGCCTAATAATCGAAATGCGAGACAAGCTAAAAGCATGGGTTGTACCCGCTACTACAAGCGAGGGGGAAGAACCTATTGCGTTAGGTTCGGGCCCTGCATCACAAAATAAGATTATTGCCGACGCCGAAAGCGCGCTTGTGGCTTTGGGCTATAAACCAACAGAGGCAGCCAAGGCTGTTTCAAAAGTGTCCAATGGAGACATAAGCCGCAGCGAAGACCTGATCAAACTGGCATTACGGGGTATGATCCCTGCATAATGAGACCCGTTCCGACTTTCCATCTTAAACCTACTTCATGATTGAACAAGATCGCATCATCGATGGCCACGCTCAACCCCGGGAAGAGCGCCTAGATAGAACCGTACGCCCCAAAACCTTGGTTGAATATGTGGGTCAGCCCGTGGTGAAAGAGCAGATGGAGATTTTTATCGGCGCGGCTAAAAAGCGTGGAGAAGCGTTGGATCACACCTTAATCTTTGGGCCGCCGGGTTTGGGTAAAACCACGCTGGCCAATATTATCGCGACGGAAATGGAGGGCGACCTAAAAACCACATCTGGGCCGGTACTCGATAAAGCCGGTGATCTAGCTGCGCTAATGACTAATCTCGAGCCCGGTGACGTGTTGTTCATAGACGAGATTCATCGCTTAAGTCCCGTAGTGGAAGAAATTTTATACCCGGCCATGGAAGATTTTCAGCTGGATATTATGATAGGTGAAGGGCCCGCGGCCCGGTCTATTAAGTTAGAGTTGCCACAATTTACGTTGGTAGGCGCCACGACTCGAGCAGGGCTGCTTACATCACCGCTGCGAGACCGGTTTGGCATTGTGCAGCGGTTGGAGTTCTATAACGTTAAAGACCTCACCCATATTGTCTCCCGCAGTGCCGATTTACTGGGTATGGCTATTGAGGGTGGTGGTGCTGTTGAAATTGCTCGCCGCGCTCGCGGCACACCGCGCATTGCGAATCGCTTGTTGAGGCGTGTTCGAGATTATGCCGAAGTTAAGGGCGAGGGCGTTATCACAGAAAAAATGGCGGATCTCGCGCTCAACATGCTGAATGTGGATGAGCACGGTTTTGACCATATGGATCGGCGCCTGCTGTTGGCGCTTATCGAAAAATTTGCCGGCGGGCCGGTAGGGGTCGACAGTCTAGCGGCAGCCATTAGCGAGGAGCGCGACACCATAGAAGATGTGCTAGAGCCTTACCTTATTCAGCAGGGCTATATTATGCGTACACCGCGCGGGCGAATGGCGACGCAAAACGCCTATAAGCATTTTGGCTTGATAGCCCCCGACAAAATCCAGGGTGATGCTAAGCAGGGCGACCTTCCCCTAGAGAAATGAATCTTTAAGGTGAATGCCAGTCCATAAGTACATGGCATAACTGTTTTATAATTTTTTAGATTGCCCTGTGGGCGACGTAACATTTGGGGAAAGTTTATCCGATGAATCAGGAACCCTTATCCATTATTTATCTCATCGCAAACGCGAGTTTGTTGGTGCAGATGGTGATGTTGTTATTGTTTATTGCTTCGATTGTCTCCTGGGTGATGATTGTTCAGCGGGGGATTTACCAGAGTAAGGCTGGCGGAGCGTTCAGTGCGTTTGAATCACTGTTCTGGTCGGGTACCGATCTCACGCAGCTATACCGTCAGGGGAATAGCAACGCCAACAAACACACGATAGAGGGTGTGGAAAACATTTTTCGCGCGGGCTTCAAGGANTATACCCGTTTGCGTCAGCAGGGTAGCACCGACCCCCGATGCNATNATGGAGGGTACTCAGCGTGCAATGCGGGTAGCCTTGACGCGGGAGGAAGAAAAGCTAGAAGCCAATTTATCTTTTTTAGCGAGTGTCGCATCGGTAAGCCCCTATATTGGCCTGTTTGGTACCGTGTGGGGAATAATGAATTCCTTCCGCGGTTTGGCGAATGTGCATCAGGCAACGTTGGCTACAGTAGCGCCGGGTATNTCGGAAGCGTTGGTGGCCACCGCAATGGGTTTATTTGCGGCAATACCGGCGGTATTAGCTTACAACCGTTTTTCAGCGAACGCGGAACGCTTAACGACGCGTTACGAAACCTTTGCTGAAGAGTTTTCGGCCATCCTTCACCGGCAGGTTCACGCAAAACCGAACTGAGGCGAACCATGGCTAATAAACCTAAGCGCAAACCTATGGCGGAAATCAACGTCGTACCCTATATCGACGTGATGTTGGTTTTGTTGGTGGTATTTATGGTGACCGCGCCGCTATTAATGCAAGGCGTGAAAGTCGATTTACCGCAGGCNCCTTCGTCGCCAATGGAAAANAAAGACAATGAGCCGTTGATAGTATCGGTACGTCCAGACGGCACCTACTACCTGAATCTTGGTGGTGAGCAAAAAACAGCCAAGCCACTTAAAGACATTACCGATACGGTGGCGAAAGTGCTGAGACAAAAGCCCAATACACCGGTACTGGTTTGGGGTGATGCCAAAGTAGAGTACGGTCTGGTGGTCGCGCTGATGACGCATCTGCAGTCTGCAGGCGCACCATCCGTTGGGTTGGTGACAGAGCCGTCGGTTGAGTAATGAGAATACTGCTCTATTACGTTATCCCTATCGCCGTCAGCTTGGCGTTGCACTCGGTGGTCATTGCGGTACTGACGTTAGGCTGGGAGCAGTCGGCAGAGCCAAGAAAAATCAAAGTTCCGCAATATATAGAAGCCAANTTGGTTGAGCTTAAACCCAAATCGAAGAAAAAAGCATCTGCGAAGAAAAAGCCCAAAGTGGTTGATGTGGCAGCTAAGCGTAAAGAGCAGGAAAGAAAAAAGAAGCTAGCCGAGACAAAACGCCAACAGGATATAGCCAAAAAGAAAGAGGCCGAAGCCAAGAAAGCGGCAGAAAAGAAAAAGCGTGAGCAGGAGCTGAAGCGTAAGCAAGCACTGGAAGAAGAGCAAAAACAGGCTAAACAACGTCGGCAAGAAGACTTACAGCAGGAATTTGAGCAGGCCTTACTGGAAGAAGAGGGGCTCTTGCAAGAAGAGGAGTATGTAACAGAAGCTGCGAGCTACGCTGACATGATCCGCCGGCGTATTGAACAGAAATGGAGCCGCCCACCTTCCGCAAGAAACGGCATGCGATGCGAGCTANCTATTGACCTNGTTCCCAATGGCAGGATTGTAGATGTGAATATTAAAACCAGCAGTGGTAATCTCGCTTTCGATAGGTCGGCAATTGCTGCGGTTAAAAAAGTAGAAGCGTTTCCTGAAATTAAAAATATCCCTATTGCCCTTTTTGAGCGGCACTTTCGCAAATTTAGTTTGGGCTTTCAGCCAGAGGACTTGAGACAATGATAAAACGATTGGCGCTGCTGTTATTGGCGTTGCAACTCAGCGCTGTTACAAAGGCAGAGTTGATGATCGAAATCACCCAGGGAATGGACAACCCTGCTCCCATTGCGATTGTGCCCTTTGCCGGCACTGAAGGTCATAGAGAAAATATTCCAGATATTGTTGCCGCCGATTTACAGCGAAGTGGCTTTTTTCGGCCTATCCCTAAGGCCGATATGCTGTCTACTCCGCATTATGAGCGCGATGTTTTTTATCGTGATTGGCGTATTCTGGGTGCAGAATTCTTGGTGATTGGCCGTCTGCAGGCTGGCGTTGCGGCGGGCACTAATCCAGATCAATATGTGCTCGAATATGCCTTGTACGACGTATTGGGCCAGCGTAATCTATTTAAAAAAGTAGCAAAGGGTAGTGCCAGCGAACTGCGCGACATTGCTCACGAAGTGAGCGATGCCGTATATGAAGCGATCACAGGAATACGCGGTGCATTTTCTACTAAGATATTATACATAGAAGATTTGAAGCGAGCGGGACGCGGGGCGCTACCGTTTGGTAACCGCCGATGCCGATGGCGCCAGAGACAAAGTGCTATTCTCTTCGAGCCAACCGCTATTGTCGCCCGCATGGTCGAGCGATCTAAAGCAGGTGGCCTATGTTTCATTCGAAACAACGCGCCCAGCGATATTTAGGCAAAACCTACTGACGGGTGTACGCGAACAATTAACCAACTTTCAGGGGTTGAACGGTGCGCCAGCCTGGTCGCCGGACAATAAAAAATTGGCGCTGGTTTTATCAAAGGATGGAAATCCAGAGGTCTATACGCTAGATCTAGCTACTCGACAATTAACACGTGTAACACGCCATTTTGCAATTGATACGGAACCAAACTGGACAGCAGACGGAAAAGGGTTAATATTTACTTCTAATCGTGGAGGCAACCCACAAATTTACCAAGTGGGGCTTGAAACAGGGCGTATAGAACGCTTAACCTTCGAAGGTGATTACAACGCCAGGCCAAGAGTTTCACCAGACGGTAAAAGTCTTGTCATGGTTAACCGTTACAAAGGTGTGTTCCACATCGCATGGCAAGATATTGTGTCTGGGGACATGCGAATTCTCACAGAGACTTGGCTTGACGAATCGCCAAGCATAGCGCCTAATGGCGCGATGTTGTTGTATGCTACTCAGCACAACAACAAAGGTGTTCTTGCTGCTGTGTCCATGGACGCAGGAGTAAAATTCAGATTACCCTCAAAACAAGGTGATGTTAGGGAGCCTGCGTGGTCTCCTTACGTTAATAAGTAAATGAGGGTGAGGAACGAGGTTAATGCTTTACAAACACTTGGGAGTGATAAAAATGATTAACACATTGAAAACCTTACTTACTATGGTTGCTGTACTGGGTTTATTAGCTGGTTGTACTTCTACCAGTGATAAAGATGATGACGCGGCTGATGTTGCTGCTACTCCAGAGCCCACTATGGAGCCCGTTGTAGAAGCTGATCCATACGAAGCTATACAAAACCTGGCTACTGTTTTCTACTTTGACTTTGACCAGTCCATACTCAAAGCAGAAGCGCGTTCAGCTCTGATGATTTACGCAGAAGTTTTGAATGCAGCGCCTAAGTCTATTCGCTTGGAAGGTCATGCCGATGAGCGTGGTACTCGCGAGTACAACATGGCTCTTGGTGAGCGTCGTGCAAATGCAGTTCGCGATTTCCTCGTTCTGCAAGGTGTAGATGCTTCATACATCGAAACCGTTAGCTATGGCGAAGAAAGCCCGGCGTCTGTTGGTAGCGAAGAAGGTTCTTGGTCTCAGAATCGTCGCGTAGAAATTCAACTGTAATTTAACGGCACAGTTATAGAGTCAATGTTATTTAAAGCTCTCTCGGCCGCCATCTTTATGATGGCGGCTTCTTTCGTTGTCGCTCAGGTAGAGGTCGTAGACCGCTCCCCGGCAGCAAAGCCCCAAACACAAACGCCTCCTCCCCAGCCTGTTGCCAACCCGGCAGCGCAAGCGGGTGAACTCTACTATACAATTACAGGTTTTTACAGCAGGAAGTGCTGGAATTGCGTGGTATCGTCGAGCTTCAAACTCACGAATTAAAACGCCTTAAGCAGCAGCGCCTGGACGACTATCTGGATATTGATCGTAGGTTGAGCGCCCTGGGTAAGGGTGGCACAGCCTCTTCGAATACAGCTACTAAGAAGCCTTCCAGTACTGTTTCTAATAAAACAGCGCCAGTACCCGCCGATGAAATAAAGCATTATCGCGGCGCGATTGATTTGGTTTTGCGCGAGAAAAAATACGACCAGGCCATTGTGCAACTAAAAGAGCATTTGGACACATACCCGAAAGGGCGTTATTCCGCTAATGCTATTTATTGGTTGGGCGAAATCTACCTGCTCAAAAATAATCTCGAGCAGTCTCGCCAATGGTTTAGTCAGCTGCTAGCGGATTACCCCGGCCACCGCAAAGCTCCCGATGGCAAGTTTAAGTTGGCTAGGGTGTATCACCTAATGGGAGATGACGCCCAGTCTAAGGCTTTGCTAAATGAAGTTGCCGATTCCAATACCGATGCATCGCGATTGGCGAAAAATTATTTACGTGATAATTTCGGCTCATAGCGATAGGCGCTGAAGCTGGGGTATTAACGTCAGTTTTGGGCGTTGAGAGTTTCTTGAGGTCGGTAGCGGAAACGAAACTCTTGGCGATTGTTTAAGCTGGTTCGAAGGCCTAACACGGCTTCGGCTTGAAAGCGTATTGGTCAATGTCAGGCTTGTTAGCCTCAGCTCGTTGCTGTAATGCCACCATCTTCATAGGCTATACGTGGCTTATAACTCTGCTGATACCTTTGCTTATAACCC
>Ga0065722_100889_pt1 | contig 10664 bp, 9 predicted proteins | sample BansetMetagenome_FD_59109 | JGI IMG/M metagenome (GOLD analysis project Ga0065722, IMG submission 59109) | Bankia setacea gill microbial communities from Puget Sound, Washington, USA - Caecum Enriched | ecosystem: Host-associated > Mollusca > Digestive system > Ceca | place: United States...
CTGATGCTAACGCCGTTAGCATCATTTAAATCCGGTTCATCACTCGCTCGTTGCCATGCCTGACACCAAGATCAGGCAAACTCCATATAGGCGCAACCCGACGGACCATTCCCTGCTCAATTCCAAAAAAGCACTATCAAAAAAATAAAAAAGACAATAAACACGCCAAAAACTGTCGATTTATCAACCATTGCGAAAGAAGTGTGTTACTATTCGCGCCCATTTTTTATGCAATCTAACGCTGTTAGCCCATCCCCCTCTCATTGAAGAGAGTAGACTCTGTAGGAGCTGTTCGGGTTTATAGCGTGGCAAAGCCAAGGTGCTGCGCCATGAATGATCGTAAATCACAGCTACAGACAAATTTCCGTAACACCGAGGCATTCGAAGCCTCTGTATCGCCTGTTGTGTCGCCTGATTCACACTAATTCCTATTGCGGTTGCAAAAATTTTGATCGCTGAGCGAAAAACACCAAACCCGCTGGATCTCGTATCCAGCTGGCGTTGGCGTGTTTCGCACTATTACATACTTTGATTTACCCTGACAAAGGACACCAATGTCTACTACTCCCGATGAGAATCTCCGTTTCGAAGACCTTAACCTTCCCGACTTCCTCCTAAAAGCGTTAAACGCGGTGGGTTATGAGTCGCCCTCCCCTATTCAAGCGGCCACCATACCGGTATTGATAGCGGGCAATGATATTGTTGGTATGGCGCAAACCGGTACCGGCAAAACGGCAGCCTTCGCTCTGCCACTACTGAATAAAATCGACCTCAAACTCACGCAACCACAAGCGCTTGTACTTTGCCCAACCCGCGAACTTGCCTTGCAGGTTGCCGAAGCGTTGCAGTCCTATGCGGCGTTTATGAAAGGCTTTCACGTGCTGCCGATTTACGGCGGACAAGACATGCGTACGCAACTGCGTGCAATTAGTCGTGGCGTGCACGTTATCGTGGCAACACCTGGCCGCTTGATCGATCACCTCGATCGTCGCAGTATCAGTTTTGACAAGCTACACACCCTNGTCTTGGACGAAGCCGATGAAATGTTACGCATGGGTTTCGCCGAAGACGTTGAAACAATTTTTGCAAAAAACACCGGCGGATCGCCAAATCGCATTATTTTCAGCGACTATGCCACCGCAAATCCGCCGCGTAGCCTCGAAGTATCTAAACAACCCAACGGAAGTGAGCATCGCCTCCGCGGTATCCACTAACGACAATATTGAACAAAGCTACTGGCTAGTTAGCGGCACGAATAAACTCGATGCACTAACACGAATCCTAGAAGTTGAAGAATTCGACGGTATGATTATTTTCGTGCGAACTAAAACTGCCACGGTAGATTTGGCCGAAAAGCTCAGTGCACGCGGTTTTTCTGCTTCGCCATTAAACGGCGATATGAATCAAACCCTGCGCCAGCGCACCGTTGACCAACTTAAGCGCGGCCAACTGGATATTCTCATCGCTACCGATGTTGCTGCTCGCGGCCTNGATGTCGATCGAATTAGCCACGTTATAAACTTTGACATCCCTTATGATGAAGAAGCTTACGTTCACCGTATTGGCCGCACCGGCCGCGCAGGACGTAAAGGTAAAGCGATTCTGTTTGTTGCACCGCGCGAACGCCGCCTGCTTTACTCAATCGAGAAAACAACGCGTCAAAAAATCACGCAAGTACAATTACCTTCACGTGATGACCTTATTGATCGNCGCTCGCAAGCGTTTAAAACCTCGATCATTGAAGGCCTGAATAACGACGACAAAGGTTTCTTTGAAAAAATCGTTTCAGAAATTTGCCACGATCAAGAAGTCAGCCCCGAAAATGTTGCTGCAGCCATGGCCTATTTGTTACAAAAAGACCGTCCGCTGCAACCGCCAAAAGATCGCCCAGTGCGTGAACCACGCCCTGAGCGTGATTCACGAGACTCACGCGAGCCACGTCAAGATAGAGACCGCAATCGCAACTCTCGCGACGGACGCCAAAAGGAAGAGTTTCGAGATCGACCATCGCGCCCAGCGCCAAGTAATCTTGGCAGCGCAGAACCGCTGAAAGATAACCCCGAAATTGAAATGGAACGCTTCTGTATCCGCGTTGGCCGCAACGACGAAGTTTCTCCACGAGAAATTGTTGGCGCGATTGCGAACGAAGCGGATATCGAAGGTCGCTATATTGGCCACATCAAAATCTACGATGATTTTAGTACGGTCGATTTACCCGGCGGTATGCCAAACGATGTTATGGCCGTATTGCGTAAAACTCGCGTTAAGCAACGTCAACTCAATATCGAACGCATTAACGATGATGGCACTCCGCCAAAGATGCCAGAACGCAGTGGCGAAGACCGCAAACCAAGTAGTAAGCCAAGAGCTAACGCTGGTAAAGGTAAGCGCGATTACGGAGACAAGGGGAATAAACCGTTTAAAAAGTACTGGCTCAAAGCCCGACTTTACCGGTAAAAGCGACGATTCAAAAAAGCCGCATAAGCGACCCAAGCCATAGGCACGGTTTAGCTTAAACAAAAAAGGGCGACATTTATGTCGCCCTTTTTTGTTGGCAAGTCTAATTCGTTAAATCTTACCGCTACGTTTTAAACGTAAATATTCTGCTAATAAAGCGTGATGCAAATGTTGCGGTTGTGCATCGGTCATCCCTACCCCTAGGTTTTGCAACCGGTGCAAAAGTTTACGGCGCTGCTCTAAATGATCATTTGCGCCACAGTAACTTAGCGCGTCAGAAATAGTTTTTACCGGTATATCGATGCACGATTGAATAATCGCTTCCTGCAAGCTCGCCACCACCACCAAATGCCGTTTTGTTAAAATTCCTATGGCGGTATTTAAATCATCCGAGTCTTCTTCTTGTACGTTAGTGATCAAAATAACGAGTGACCGTTTGCTATAACGGCCCACTAAACGTTCTGCTGCCTCAACATAATCACTTGTTGTCGTACCGCTGTGTAAATCGTAGAGCTGGTTCAACAGCACATTAATATTCGCAGGCCCCTTAACGGGGTTTAACCATCGTTCCTCACCCGCAAACGTCATTAAACCAACCGCATCGCCCTGCCGCAGCGCAACGTAGGATGTGAGTAGCAATGCATTAAGGGCATGATCGAAGTGACTGAATTCATCATCTTTATTGCGCAAACGACGACCGCAATCCAGTAAAAAAATTACTGACTGATCGCGCTCGTCTTGATAGTCACGCGAGATCGCTTTGGAGTGGCGCGCCGTGGCTTTCCAGTCGATTTGACGAATCGCGTCACCTTCGCGAAATTCTCGCAACTGGTGAAAGTCGCTGCCATCGCCACGACGCTGCTGCAAGTGAACACCCAATTGCGATAGCTGATGTTCCAGCCCCATCATTGCCAGCTTGGCGATAGGTGCAAAGTTTGGGTAGATTTTTAAACTTTGCAATTCGCCCTGCTGTTGGCGTTTTTGCCAAAGTCGCCAACGGCTCTCGATACGAAGATGGGTTTTACCAAATTCTGCCGCACCGCGCCGAATCGGGCGAATTAAGTAGTCTACATTTTTATGAGCGTTTGCCTCGATACTGCAAATAATCGGTAAGGCTTGGGTCTCAACTTCGGCGGGGTAATAGTCCGTCAACTCCAGTTGCACTGAAAAGTCATAACCATTTTCGATACGTAAACTTACCTTGGCCTCCGCCCCCAAGGCGAGGCTATGGGGTAATTGGCGCACTACCCTAAGCATTGGGTAGCGACGCTGACGAACGGCATCGATCCAAGCCGCTAGCAGTAAAACGCCACCTAGCAACCACCACAGGTTCGCGAACTCTTGCGCAGATTGCGAGGCATTCGCTAGCAGGTCTTTATCGCTAGGTTGCAATACCGCAGCGATACGCACAGCAAAAACTAAACCGGCTAAGGCCAACCATGCTGCAACCAAGCTTAATAAACGCTTGCTCGGCCTCATAAGCGTGGCGCTTCAACCATATTTAATATTTGCGAAAGTACCTGGTCAACATCAAAACCATCAATTTCCATTTCAGCCGACAAGCCGACGCGATGACGCAATACCGGAAATGCCATAGATTTAACATCACTGGGCAGAACAAAATCACTACCCCGCAAAAAGGCTTTAGCACGCGCGCAGCGAACTAACGCTATACACGCACGCGTGCCCGCGCCACGAANGAGTGAAGTTGTGGTTCGCGTGGCTCTAACCAATCGCACCGCGTAATCCAGCACTTTGTCATCTAAGGTGATTTCGGAAACAAGCTGCTGGAATTGAAAAATATCGTCGGCATTAAACAGCGCTGAACCCTGCGCAAATACATCTTGATCATTCACATGACCGGTGGTGATTTGTTTGGTTAAGGCAATTTCATCATCTTGATTCGGGTAATCGATAACAACCTTCATCAAGAAGCGATCTAATTCGGCTTCCGGTAAAGGGTAAGTGCCCTCTTGTTCAATTGGGTTTTGCGTAGCTAGTACCATAAAGGGCTTGGGTAATGGTCGTGCTACACCTTCCAGCGTCACTTGTCGCTCTTGCATCACCTCCAAAAGTGCCGCTTGGGTTTTAGCGGGAGCACGGTTAACTTCGTCCGCCAACAATATATTGGTAAATACCGGGCCTTTACGCATACGAAACTTACCTTCGCTCGCGTCATAAATAACATGCCCTGTAACGTCCGCCGGCATTAAATCCGGTGTAAATTGTATTCGCTTGAAGTCGCCATCAAAGCAATTCGCTAAAACACGTACCAACAGTGTTTTACCTAAACCTGGNACACCTTCTAGCAAAACGTGACCGTTTGACAGCAACGCAATCAGAACCTGATCAACCACTTCAAGCTGACCAACAAGTTCGCCGTTAATTTTTTGTCGCAGTTTGTCCACAGATGCTAAAGCACTTGCAAATTTTTCGCTCACATTCGATGCGGCAGACGTTTCTGTATGTTGTTCGGTCATATTGCCTTCCTAATTCGCTGCAATAACGTTACTTGATGAATAAAACTGGATTCAGTATGGCTCGAGGAAACCTGTAAGGCCTGAGCCACATCGGCCTCAGGCTGATGACTAGCCTGTGCCAATAGCGCCACTCTGCGCGCCTCTTCCGCGTGATGAAATTCGGGTAAAACACGTCCGGCGTGCAGCAGAAGTTCACTTCGTAAAGGTGTCAATAACTGCTCGTATGAACCGCCGCGCCAAAAATAGAAAGCACGAGCAAACAGATGCTCAAGCAACGAACGACGGGTAGTAACTTGCAGAGAGTTGATCGGACCAAAACGGCCACTGCGATACCATAGCCATAAACAAAAAAGTAACAGTGCTGCCGCCAATAACTCAGGCATAAAGGCGAGCATAATCGACAACAGCGACGGCATATTGGTTGCGTATAGAATGGCCATACGATTATCGCGGCCGGCCAACACCTGCCACAAAAAAGCATGGTCGAACTTATCTATATTCTCATTGGTAAAAACATCGCCGTCGGACAACAGCGTTACCATACCGCGACCAAACCGAAGCTGCAGAAAATTAACGCCTTGAGATCCGCCGCGCATATAAATCACGTTATCGGCTAGCGGGTACAGCAGCCCATCGTCAGAACTGTTTTGGTCGCTATCTGCAGAGCCATCAGAATCGGAATCAGAGCCATCAGTATTGTTAGAAGAGTCGTCGCGACTGTAACTAGATACATCAAAAGCGCGATCCGGGAGGAACTCTATACGCAGGCCTTCGTCAACACCACCAAAACGCAAATGGGTTAATTGGTGAGGTTCAACACCGTCTTCGTAGGTTCTGATACGATGTTCGGGACTCAATTTTTTTTCGTCTGATTCCGCATCGGCTTCTGCTTCCACAATGCGATTATACTCACGCAGCGCTTCGCTTAGCAGCAGAGAGTCGGATTCGTTCCCCTTGTCACTAGGCGGCGAATCTGAATAATCAATCGCATTGCCATTTTCATCAAAAATTGGACGTCCATCATATTCGGTCGCGTAAAGCTCCAACTTTAAACGCTCTAAAACCTTATCGCTATACCAATCGCTGCCACCCTGAGCCGCGACAATCAAATCATTACCCAAAGCTACCCAAGTGAGCAACTGATCTAACCGCGGCTTAGAAACTATTTGGCCNCTTTTTGCGACGAACAGTGTACTAATGCCCTCAATGTCATCAAACTTTGTGATGCTATCTATACTGGTTACCTCGTTCCCAAATTCACGCGCATAAAGCTCGGCCGCAAGATAGGGATTGCGCAACGCCTTTCTCGACCAGCCCTGGTCGTCCTCTTCTTCATAGCGTTCAAACATCTGAAAAAATAGATATAGAGTCAGAGCGGCGAGAGCAAGGGTAATTAACACNAGTAATTTATTTTTCAAAATCAAAGTGCTCCCGCCAACGTACACACAAATTTTGCACCCTTGCGACTGCTGGTAGCCGATGTCCATAGGCAAGCGATTGCCAACAATCGGTCAACTCTGCGGCGTAGTCACTCAGCGCTGGTTGCTGTAACTTTCGCACCTGCTGAATACATTCGTCCTCGGTATCAGAATCGCTAAAACTACACTCGTAATTGTGAATAAGCTGTGCCAACAAAGCGCGGTAAAGCAGGCTTATAGCTGCACGATGTTGATCGGCCTCCCACAGCTTACGAACTTCTGCTGGCACATCTTCCGGCAAGCTTTCGCGGGTAACATCCAAACCGAATAATACTTTAGGTGGCAACTCCTGCTTTTCTGGCAAGCGGAACTGAACCGCGAGCGATTTAATATTACCGCGATAGCGCACCACAACATAGATCACTAACGCCGCTAAACCACACCACAAGATAACTTCCAAAAAGCTAAATGAAAGATCACCAAGCGCGCCACCAGCACCAAATAGCTTGCCGAATTTTTCGAAAAATTCCACTAAAACAATTAACCACAACGGGAGCTCATCGTCTTCAATTTGGTCTTCAAGGCTTTTTAACCGCCAACCCTTTTCCACTTTTACGGTGTGGAACTCTTCACCCGCCAAAATCGCAATAATGCGCTGTTTGGCAACTTCCGATTGGGTTTTAGCTAACGACTCTGATTTGGCAGGCAGGTCAGTACTAAACGAAAATTCAGCAGAAGAATTTGAAGACTGAATCGATTCGTCAGCATAGACCGCGCCTGGACTGTAGGTTAACGCAGACAGAGCAACGAACGCGGCAAACAGCATCGGCATTAGCGCAGAAACCACTGGCGTAGCCCGACGCTGAAACTGTTCAGCAAGATGCCGAAAGCGAATTTCAATATCCCAAGCCTCCAAATCCATACGCCGTGCAATATAAAGTGAAAAGCCAGATACAACATAAAACGGCCCGACTAAAGCCATTGGGATATAGGCCGCAAGATTTTCAAAGACCGAGAAAAAATTGCTCGATTCAATCAGCAACGCGCTGTAATCAATATCGGCCTGTTCTGGAATCATAAGATACAAAAACATGTAGAGCGCGAATAAAATAAACGACTCAATATGAATGGCGACAATCGACAACCATGTTGCTGCACCGCTGTGTTTTCGATGTAAGATCATCTGTCGGGCACTTCGCGCACTACCACTCAAACCTTCTAATTGAGTAAGCGGCAGGTCGAACGATCGTGTAAGACTAAACCGCCGTATTGTTAGAGCTGGCAACCAATCCTTGCGGTACAAGCTTGGTAATTGTCGCAATACTTGTCCGAGGGTAACCGTTTCACCAAACAATGCGCGACTCGCAATATACAGTGGCCCGCAATCCCATAAAGGTTTTAGCCACCAAACGACTAGCGCTACAACCCAGCTATGGCTATAAAAAATGGGCGTTAACAATAACCAAAGTGTAAAACTTGGGATAAACCAACTTAAAAAAGTCAGTCGCCACCATTGGCGAGTCATCACCACACCCAAATCTACCGCTTCCATGGGAGATCTAATACGAGCGCGAATTGCCAGCCGGTTAAGATCCATGGCGGCGCCCCGATAAAATACAATATCCAAGTACCGCAGCCCACAATACAGCGCCCACCGAGTACTTAACCACTTGCGGCAGTTCTGCAGTAGAGGACCAAAACGCCTCTATAAAAGCCGCAATTAACAGCATCACGGCAACACCGTACATAATGACAATAGCATCGCGCCCTGCAATTCTTAGCGCTTCTAAGCGTGAATAAGCGCCGGGAGAAATAATTGAATATCCCAACTTTAAACCAGCGGCACCGGCAAAAACTAAGGCCGTCAGTTCAAAAGAGCCATGCCCTACCACAAAAGGATAAAAGGTAGATGTGTAGCCCAACTGAGTAAGATGCCCCGCCACACCGCCAATCGCGAGGCCGTTAAAGATCAAATAGAAAACAGAGCCAAACCCCGCCAACATCCCGCCGGCGAACATTTGAAAGCTTATGCCAATATTATGTTTTATATAGAATCCAAACATCTGAATATCGCTGCTTGAATCTCGCTCGCGACCAAGCACGTCGTTACTCGGGTCGTACATTGCCTCATACTTCATTACCTCCTCTGCGGAGGACATCGAATAGATAAATTCTGGATTTAAGTAGCAGGCCAAGCCCATCGCCAACATTGGCAATGCAAACAAAAGTAACGAAGCGAAAATAAATCGATAATTATTACGAAGCGTTTGCGGGAACTGCCAAACAAAAAAATACAACCACTGCATTTTAAAGCGGGCATTGTGTTGATAGAAAAGGTGGTGGGCCTGAATAACTTGGGCATTAAGCCGTTCGACTAACTGCGGGCTATAACGGCGGTGCTTCGCTATGGCCAAATGATGACAGATGGAACGAAATAGATTGGGGAANTCCTCATCGTAACCAGCTTTACCAAGACTAACTATTTCGGCTACTCGACTCCAGCAGGCCTGATATTTTTGTTCAAAGACTTGTTGTTTCATTTACGCTCACCCAGTAGCCAACAGCCAATACCTTGAATAAAGCTAACCGCTTCTGGCCCCGTTTTTTGCGTTACACCAGATAACATATCCGCGAGCTCCTGCTTGCGGGCTGTCGTTAGTGCCGCGTCCCTCTCGACAAAGCCGGTGAAGGCAACAACATCGTCTAGACCTAAATCAAAGGACGGTGGGGTTGGCGTTACCTTGGGTAAGGTTGTTGCTAGCGGTAATGTTTTTTGTCGATGAACAACAACCGAGCCCGCGGCAATGTCACCCAGGCGCTGGAAGCGGTTGGTCATTACCATGGTGAAAAAGCCGAATACGTAACACAAAGGGAGNAAATCGACCGCCCGCAACAAGTTGCGAATTATCGAAGTACTCCAGGAAACTGGGGTTAAATCATCGTTTACGACNGCGATATTCATCCAGCGCTTACCCGGTGTTTGGCCCTTATATAGAACTTCAAATAACACCGGATAAAACCATTCCAAAACAAAGCTCACAATCAGAAAAATACCTACACCCGCCTTCCCACCAATTGCCAAAATAATNAAGAGAATGCTCAAGACAATTGAACGCAATAGTAAATCGGCGCTAAAGGCTAATGCGCGGGGAACCGGCCCCGCCAACTGGGCAGAAAGGTCAATGGCTTCGGGGGTTTCGACTTTGTAGGTGGTATCGAGTAACGCGGTGTCGGTAGAGGCCTTAGGCATTGGGGCAAACCTATAGAAGTTTTTAACAACTCATTCTGAAATTTGCCGAGTACAGCTCAGAACGCATGCACAGGCTAGAGCCAGATATCATCTAAAAGACAGTCGCGATATCAGAAAATACCGCGACTGTTCGCTAAACCTATTTAGCGCTCTTGATCAATTGCCTGATTGATCTTGTACTGCATATAAAGAGTTGAGAAAAAGAAGGTCAGGATTGGACCGATCCAAAGGCGATCGCCTTTATGAACACCCAAACGCTCGTGAATTTGACTGCGAAGTTTGTACGCACAAATGTAGTAGATCACCATATAAGGCAAGCTTGCAAACGCAAAAACAGCACCTATAGCGGGCTCGATCCTCACCACCACATTGGATGATAGGTTAAGAATAAACAGCACCCACATAGCAATCAACAAGCCCTGTGATGTGGGGTTGCTAACATAGCTTGTGATCTGCTTAGAGCGAGTATGAAGCCAATAGGGAATGTAGATACCCAAGGTAATGATGGAAAGGCCGAACACTCCCCAAGCGCTAAAGCGCGGGAATATATCACTTAAGCTACCCGTACCGGAGTCGCTTACAACTTCGGCTTCTGGGGCTTTGTAGGGGTTTTCTGCGGTGTTATCCATAATCACTCCTGTAAATTAATACGTTTATTGTTGTTTGAATTATCTGTATTACAACCAATAGGAGTACTGCGCAAAACTGACTCAAATCCTTTGGTCGGGTTGAGGATGCTACCCCGTACCCAACCGAAAAGGCAAGCCCGATAACCCGCTATGGTTTTGGCTTGTAAGCCTCAAACCCTGAATACTGCCAGCGACGCAAAGCCATAACTAGGGTAGCGCCGTTACGCTCGCTCATGGGCAGGCTCATATCTTCCTGCTGCAGTTCGGCGAACTGTCTGGCCAACAGGCTTAAGCGGTTTTGCAGCTCCTGATTTGAGGCGTGGGACAGTAGCGCGGTTAGTACCAATAGTTTTTCGTCATCTTGATCAAAGCGCGAATTGAAAAAATCTTCCTTAACCCGCTGCAAAAAAAAGCGCTGAATAGGCCCATT
>Ga0065722_104502_pt1 | contig 10652 bp, 10 predicted proteins | sample BansetMetagenome_FD_59109 | JGI IMG/M metagenome (GOLD analysis project Ga0065722, IMG submission 59109) | Bankia setacea gill microbial communities from Puget Sound, Washington, USA - Caecum Enriched | ecosystem: Host-associated > Mollusca > Digestive system > Ceca | place: United States...
TGTTCGTTCTTTCTGTAGAATCCGCGCTCCTTTTGCTAGGTGTCACTTTGACCTTGGCTATTGAATCATTTTTCTTTTAGAACCCGTACCTTCGTAAGGCAGAAATAACATGAAGACTATTAGTGCCAATTCTGAAACAGTTAAACGCGACTGGTACATCATCGATGCAGATGGAAAAACTCTGGGCCGTATGGCCTCTGAGATTGCTCATCGCTTGCGCGGTAAGCACAAGCCTGAGTTCACTCCGCACGTCGACACTGGCGATTACATAGTTGTTGTCAATGCCGAAAAAGTGCGCGTGACAGGTAACAAAGCGTCGAAAAAGATGTACTACCACCACACCGGCTACATTGGTGGCATAAAGTCGATCAGCTTCGAAAAGCTTATTGATAAAGCTCCTGAGCGCACCATTGAGAGTGCCGTTAAAGGCATGTTGCCTAAAGGCCCTCTCGGTCGTGCAATGTTCAAAAAACTGAAGGTATATGCCGGTGACACGCATCCACATGCGGCCCAGCAGCCTCAAGAACTCAACGTATAATAGGAGTAAACAATGGCAGCTGAACAATATTACGGTACGGGCCGACGTAAAACCTCTACCGCACGAGTTTTTATCTCTGCTGGCAGTGGCACCATAACAGTCAATGACCGCCCTCTAGATGAGTACTTTGGTCGTGAAGTAGCGCGCATGATTGTGCGCCAGCCCCTAGAAGCCACCGACAATGTAGAGCGGTTCGACATTAAAGTAACGGTTAAAGGCGGTGGTAGCTTTGGTCAGGCCGGCGCTATTCGCCACGGTCTTACTCGTGCGCTTATGGCTTACGATGAAGCGTTGCGTCCAACACTGCGCTCCGCCGGTTATGTAACGCGCGATGCACGTGAGGTTGAACGTAAGAAAGTTGGCTTGCGTAAAGCACGTAAAAAGCCGCAGTTCTCAAAACGTTAATCGGTTTTTGCCAAAGCCTGAAGCTTTCGGAACCCGGTTGGCGAAGCGCCCAAGCCTCTATGGTTTGGGCGTTTTTGCTTGGATTTTCCGATTTGTGTTTGTGGTCTTAAACGCCTGTTCACCTTGTCTCTTCAGGGGAATTTCTTTACCATATCGCCACTTTTTATGTGGGCGCATTTCTTATAGAGATATTTCCAGTCAAGTCGCTGTGCTTGGCCTGCAAGAATTTAGGGTCATACCCGGGGATGATGCCGCTTCTCAAACTATAAAAACCGCCAACGAGGTGGGAATACTCGGGTTGTACAAGGCGCATGTTCAGCCATTTTTCACGTTGTGATGGGCGTGGCTTGCTCCTAAAGTTTTCATTTTTACCAACGTATTTTAAAGATATTGGCCTTCAATAAGCCGTAAGGGGAGATAAGCGTCATGAGTAATGACGGTGTGAATGAGGGGCGTCGACGCGTGTTAACGGCGTTAACGTCTGTGGTCGGTGCTGCCGGTGTTGTTGGTGTAGCCGTTCCGTTTGTGGGTTCATGGAACCCCAGCGCCAAAGCAAAAGCTGCTGGCGCACCTGTTGAAATTAATATTTCCAAAATTGAGCCTGGTCAAATGGTTACCGTTGAGTGGCGGGGTAAGCCGGTGTATGTATTACGTCGTACGCCGGAAGCTCTCAGCAGTTTAAAAACGATTGAAGGTCGTTTGCGAGATCCAGCATCGGAAAAATCGGTACAGCCTGAGTACGCAAAAAACGAATCGCGAGCTATTGAGGGCAAAGAAGACATTTCAGTACTGTTGGGTTTATGTACTCACCTAGGTTGTGCCCCAACCTATCGACCCGAAGTCGGTGCCGAAGACTTGGGTGGAGATGAGTGGATTGGCGGCTTTTTCTGTCGCTGTCATGGCTCCAAATTTGACTTGGCGGGTCGCGTTTTTTCTGGCGTTCCTGCTCCAATCAATTTGGAGATTCCCCCTTACAAATACTTGAGCGACTCTGTGCTGCTCATTGGCGACGATCAGGAGGCTTAAGACGATGATAAACTGGCTGACGGGTCTGTGGACATGGATTGATGCACGCTTGCCTGTGCAACGTGCATGGGACACCCATATGGGCAAATACTACGCGCCCAAAAACTTTAATTTCTGGTACTTCTTTGGGGTTCTATCCCTTTTGGTGTTAGTGAACCAGCTACTAACCGGTGTGTGGCTTACAATGAGCTATACACCAACAGCGGAAGGCGCTTTTGCTTCCGTTGAATATATTATGCGCGATGTGCCTTATGGCTGGCTGATTCGTTATATGCACTCCACGGGTGCTTCTGCCTTTTTCTTGGTTGTGTACCTGCATATGTTCCGTGGTTTGATGTATGGTTCCTACAAGAATCCACGGGAGTTGGTGTGGATATTTGGTATGGTCATCTACGTGGCACTAATGGCTGAGGCCTTTCTTGGCTATGTATTACCGTGGGGGCAAATGTCTTATTGGGGAGCGCAGGTAATTGTTAACCTGTTTGGGGCTATTCCCTATGTTGGTGAAGACTTAGTGCAGTGGATTCGTGGCGACTACCTTATATCGGGTGCCACCCTCAACCGCTTTTTCGCGTTACACGTAGTGGCTGTGCCCATTGTGTTGCTGGCGCTGGTTGTTTTGCACCTACTTGCGCTTCACGAAGTCGGCTCTAACAACCCCGACGGAATCGAAATCAAGAAAAACAAAGACGAAAATGGTATTCCAAGAGATGGGATTCCTTTTCATCCTTATTATACGGTCCATGACTTGGTGGGTATTACCGTCTTCTTGTTTGCTTTCTGTGGCATCCTTTTCTTTGCGCCAGAATTAAACGGTTTCTTCTTGGAGCATGCGAATTTTGAGCAGGCTAATTCGCTCAAAACCCCAGAGCATATTGCTCCGGTGTGGTATTTCACCCCGTTCTACGCCATTTTAAGGGCCGTCACTTTTGACTTGGGTGGTGTGTTTACCTCCAAGCTTCTTGGCTTTATTGCAATGGCCTTGGCTATAGTTGTGCTGTTTTTCTTGCCTTGGCTAGATCGAAGTCCGGTTAAATCTATGCGATATAAGGGTACAATTAGCCGTGTGGCGCTTATTGTCTTTGCTTCGGCATTTGTGGTGCTCGGCTATTTGGGCTTGAAATCTCCTTCGCCGGCTCGTACTGCATTGGCTCAAATTTGTACGGTTATCTATTTTGCATACTTCATTGGTATGCCTTTTTGGACACGAATGGAAAAAACCTTACCGGAACCTGAGCGAGTACAAAAGAAAGGTCTTGGAATGCCGCTGGTTCTGGGGGGTTTAGCGTTATTCTTGGTGCTGGTGTTCGTGCCTATCAAGGCGGTGGGTGCAACCGGAGGCGCATGTGGCGCTGTTCCATGTGATCATTTTGAGGCTGATTTAAGCGACAAAGAATCCTTGCAGAATGGGGCCAAATATTTTGTGAACTACTGCATGGGGTGTCACTCGGCAAGTTACTCTCGATATGAGAGAGTAGCGGATGATTTGAGTATTCCACACGATTTGATGCTTGATAACCTCATTTTTAGCGATCAAAAAATTGGTGGGTTAATGAGCATTTCCATGTCAGCAGAGAAATCTAAGCAGTGGCTGGGCGCAACGCCTCCAGACCTCACCTTGGTGACTCGAGCACGCTCCTCTGAATGGGTACACACTTTTTTGCGTAATTTTTACAAGGATGACAGTCGCCCAAGCGGCGTGAACAACAAAGTGTTTGAAAGTGTTGGCATGCCGCATGTACTGCTTGAGCTTCAGGGGCTTGCAGAGTGCTCTGCAGGTGAAAAGTTAGACAGTCACGGCAAGGTTGTTCGCAATGAACTTGGCGAACCTATGATGGCTTCTTGTGGTAGTCTGACAGTCGGCGAAGTTACTGGCTCTTTGAATGCAGAGCAGTACGATGCTGTCGTTTATGACTTGGTGAATTTTATGACCTATATGTCAGAGCCTGTCGCAGATTCACGGGTTCGCATCGGTATATACGTATTCCTGTTTTTAGGAGTGTTACTGGTGTTTACGTGGTTGCTAAACCGCGAGTATTGGAAAGATGTTCACTGAGTGAATTTACTGGCAGACGTTTGAACGTCTGCCTTTTTTGTTCTAAGACTAATGATTTTCGGGGATAAAAAATGGGAGTTGTAACCAAACGCTCATCTATGACCTACTTTTCTGATGGTAGAGATCACTATAGCCATCGTGTGCGAATTGTATTGGCAGAAAAGGGGGTAACGGTAGATGTAGTTGAAGTGGATCCTTCGGATACCCCCGCTGAGCTTAGCGAGATTAACCCTTATGGTTCTCTGCCCACACTTGTGGACCGTGATCTGACCTTATATGAGACACGGGTGATGATGGAGTATCTTGACGAACGCTTCCCTCACCCCCCGCTACTGCCGGTGTACCCGGTTGCTCGTGCGGAGAGTCGCCAGTTTATCTATCGGATTGAGCGAGATTGGTGTCCGATGGTCGATATATTGATGAATTCGAGCAGCAAAGAAGCGGTGGCCAATGCGGCTAAAGACCTCAAGGATAGTTTGGTTGCGATAGCGCCCATATTCGGTGAAAAACCTTTCTTCATGAGTGATGAATTTACGCTGGTGGACTGCTGTCTCGCTCCGATATTGTGGCGTTTGGATGTCTATGGTGTGGATTTGCCTAAAACGCGGCAAGTTATACCGCTTATGGAGTACATGGATCGCATGTTCCGGCGAGAGTCCTTTCAGGAAAGTCTTACCGAGCTAGAACGCGAAATGCGTCCAGAGTACGGTTGACCTAGAGCAGGGTTAACATTGTTTAATGAAATCTTTTAGATTTCATTAAACTTGTATACTGTAGGCAGTGTTTCCGGATAATGCATTTGGAGGCCCTGTAATAACGCATATTAACAATTTTCGACACAAGAGCTACGCCAATGGCGATGACTTCCAGCAGGCCCTACCTTATTCGCGCACTTTATGAGTGGATTGTAGATAATGATTTCACTCCGCATATTGTAGTGAACGCTTTGGCTGGTGATGTCGAGGTACCTCAGAAGTATGTAAACAAAGAAGGGCAGATTGTTCTCAATATTGCGCCGCGTGCAGTCGCTAGTCTGGATATTGGTAATAAGGCTGTCGTTTTTAATGCTCGGTTTGGCGGCATTCCAACGGATATTTATGTGCCAAGTCATGCTGTTTTGGGTATTTATGCTCGTGAAAATGGACAAGGGATGATGTTTGAGGCAGAAACTCCACCTGAACCCGAGCCGACTGTACCATCAGGTGGTAGTGCCCCAGAGCATATTCGTCGCCCTAGTCTCAGAGTTGTCAAATAAGCAAGGTCTGTTAGTGTTTTGCCATGCCTTGACGGCGCCTATTAGGTTTTCCAAATTGTCTTTGTTATCAGTTTTGTCAAATGAGCTTGTGGCTATTCTTGTAGGTTTTGGTCTATATGGGCGTTTTTATATAGCTAATAATTCTTAGATGGCTCCGCTTTTTACCTTCTTTCTTTATTGTGTTCCCATACAATTAGCTCATTACCTTACAAAAAATATAACTATCTTAAGGAGGTCTCATGGCTTTGTTACAGCATGCGTTTGGCATAATGACGAATCCCTCAGAGGAGTGGCTTTCGGTTCGGGACGATAACAGCTCCTTTAAACAAGTATTCTTTAGTCATGTACCCTTCTTGGCTCTGATTCCAGTACTTGCTTCGTTTTATGGTGTTACGGAGGTAGGTTGGAGCGTTGGCGATGCCGACCCAATTAAGCTGACCGTTAACTCTGCACTTTCTCTGTGCGCCCTGACCTATGTTGCACTTCTGGCAGGGGTATTCATTTTGGGTGAGTTTATCAATTGGATGTCCCGTACTTACGGTGTGACCGATTCAGAAGAACGCCGTCATCATGCTGGAACGGCTTTGGCGGTTTGTATAACTACGCCTATTTTTCTGGCTGGGGTGTTCCTGCTGAAGCCATCGATGTGGTTGAACGCATTGGCTATGATTGTTGCGGGAAGTTATTCGGTCTACCTTATCTTTAAAGGTTTACCCATTGTGATGAGTATCGACAAAGATCGAGCCTTTATGTATGCATCTTCGGTTATTACGGTGGGTTTGGTGCTTATGGTCAGTGCTATGATTGGCACGGTGATTATTTGGGGAATGGGCGTTGGTCCCGTCTATGTAGATTAGAGGTGCTAAGGCCTTGTCGGTAAATTTTTAAATTAAAACGGCGCTTTAGCGCCGTTTTTTGGCTGGCCGCCTATACTTAACAATGTGTCATGTGAGGTTTTTACAATATATTGAGTTCTTTTACTCCTAGAGTGTTTCGCTATGCAAAATAACAATAATAAGCGTTTTAATTTTCCTTCCATTCTTGATTTTGAAGCCTCGGGCTTTGGCTCGGAGAGTTACCCAATTGAGGTGGGAGTCGTTGCTGACTCTGGTGAGCGCTATTGTGCGTTAATCCAACCCAAGGTAGGCTGGAATCACTGGAGCAAAGACGCGGCTCAAGTACATCGAATACCACGAACCAGACTTGTAGAATATGGTAAGCCCGTCACTGAGGTGTGCGAAGACCTGAACCGGCTGCTGAGTGGAACAACGGTTTATTGTGATGCGTGGAGTCATGATAATGTTTGGATGATCAAACTATTTCATGCAGCGGCAATGCCGCCAGCCTTCAGGCTCAGCCCTATCGAGGCAATTGCGAGTGAATTACAGCTTTCCCTTTGGGATGACACCAAAATTCGGGTGCAGCGCAATTTGGGTGTGCTTCGCCATAGGGCAAGTAGTGATGCTTTGATTATTCAGCAGACCTTCGTCGAGTCTCGCCGGGCAGCGAATGAAAGTGACATTACTGAAAGTGCAATAGCAACGAAAGTTGCCGCAAGTGTGCGTGTACGTTCTCAGCGCTAAGTAAGCAGTGGTGATAACACTCAAAAATGTGGCTGTATCGGCGGAACTGGGCAATCCAGTGAGTCAGCTAAGGCTCTAAATAGCTCTGCCTCCTCGGGAGTTATTTTTCCATCGGCAATTATTATCTCTGCAACAGCCTTAAGAAAACGCGGCTTTTGTAAAACCTTTAAAGACGATAATTTTTGAATGGCTGTATCGATCTCTGGAAAAGAAAAATTGTCGGTATTGAGCGTAAAGGGGACTTTGTTAAAGCCTAAGCTTTCGACCCCTTTTTGAAAGGCCCCTCCTGGCGACTCGGTTTTACCTGCGTGAATAATCAAGCTGAATATCAAACTAATTTCTTTATGTAGTTCCTTTAGCCCATATTTTTCTGGTGGGGTTTTCGCTTCTGCATTATTGGTGACAATGCGGAAAGTGCACCATTCGAATAAACTGATGCGCTGATCAGCTTGGATGAGGGCAATTAAGTTGGTTTTGAATACTTTATACTGGGGCGGTGATAATTGTTTTAGGGCTGGTATGCTCATTTCAATAAGCGCTATGTGTTCCGCTCTGGGGAGCTGGTAAACATGGCGGTACAATTGCTGCATGACTTTAAACGTAGCGGGGTGAGCGCCGTCTTTCAGTTGCGCTATTTGAGTTTGCCTAATAGATTTTTGGGAGTCTAGCAGCAAGCAATAGATGAGCGCGCGAGCACTATAGGGTTCATGTGCTGCATCGCGCAGCGCTTCAGGTATGCCTTGAATGATTTTTTGAGCTGTAGCTAAATGCTTGTCGCTAGGCTCACCGATGCTATCCATTACCGAGCTAGCGATGACAGCTGCAGTTTGTTCGCCTGAAAATTGAGATGCGCCTGCTGGGTGTCCTGGCGAAGCTTGGGGTGCTCTTTGGGCGGGGGTAGAGGCTTCAGCTTCCGGGTTTATGTAACTTTCATTCCATTGGGGCAGTACCCGTTTAATTCGTTCATGCAAAGGGGGGTGAGTTGCCATTAAGCCGCTGAAAGCGGTTTTAATCCCCTGACCAAAATACATGTGGCTAAATTGCGAGGCGGCATTATTAGCAAGCATTGAGCCGGCAGAAAAGCCGCCAATTTTTTTTAAGGCATTGCCAATGCCATTTGGATTGCGGGTGTATTGTACTGCTGATGCGTCTGCTAAAAACTCACGCTGTCTACTTACGGCAGCTTTGATGATGTTCCCAAAAAATGTCCCACCGTAGCCGATGGCGATAAGGGCCATGCCTAAACTAATTTGTGCCATTTGATTCTTAGAGCGGTTACCGGATGAGCTGTGGTAGCCATGGCGACCATGCCTGTAACCACTGTTACCATAAAATATGAAGTAACCAATTAAACCGATGATTAAAACACCGTGCAGTGTGGCCACCAAGCGTAAATTCAGTCGCATATCGCCGTTGTGAATGTGACTGAATTCATGGGCGACAACGCCCTGTAGCTCATCCCTATTGAGTAAATGTATGCAGCCACGTGTTACGCCAATTACCGCATCTCTTCGAGATAGGCCTGCGGCAAATGCGTTAATACTCTGCTCGTCCATGACATAAACGGGGGGTACGGGGTTGCCGGAAGCGATGGCCATTTCTTCGACAATGTTGAGAATTTTTTTCTCATCGGCGTCTGCGTTATCGTGGGAGACTAAACGCCCACCCAGAGCTTCAGCTACTTTTCGCCCGCCGCCACTGAGCTGTGCGTACTTAAATAGCATTGCCACTCCAACAACCGTAACTACAGCTATTGCCACATACAAGGCGGTTTGTGACTGTAGAAATATCAAAAGGTGTTCAAATAGAGGGGTATTTTGAGCGTTAACGGCGCTAATGCTAGTCGCATTGGATTGAATGAAATATAGAAATATACCCAGAGCAAACACCGTTACAGCAATTAAGCTCAGCACCGCTAAAATAAGCAGTGCAACAAGGAGGGTGGTTTTTTGTCGAGCAACATCCTGATGCTGAAAAAAATTCATATTACTGTCTATTTATGGCTGAGTGGAAAACAAGTTGTTGGGTGAATGTTAGAACGATACTTTGGGCGCTTGCTGGATCTCTTTGCTATCTTCAAATTCAAGTAACTCCGCATCTTTACTGTGACCAAACATACCTGCAAATACTACAGGGGGGAAACTTTGACGAAAAGAATTGTATTCGGTTACCGAATCGTTAAAGGCTTGGCGAGCAAAGGCCACTCGATTTTCAGTGGAGGAGAGTTCCTCGCTTAGCTGAGCCATATTACTACTGGCCTTAATGTCTGGGTAGGCTTCCATAACAATATTCATTCGCCCTAAGGCCCCGGCAAGCATGCCTTCGGCACCAGCAAGACCTTGCATGGCTGTGGCGTCACCTGGATTTTGCGATGCGGCTTTTAGACCGGCCATGGCCGAGTTTCGCGCACTGATCACTGCTTCTAAGGTTTCGCGTTCATGGTCCATATAGCCTTTGGCAATTTCCACCAAATTGGGTATAAGATCGTAACGGCGCTTTAACTGTGTCTCAATTTGAGCAAAGGCATTTTGGTAGCGGTTTTTAAAGGATACGAGTTTGTTATAAATAGAAATTATGCCGAAAACCACAACTATGAGTATAACCAGAGTAACAATGGACGTAGTAGACATGAAGCGCGCTCCTGCTGATTCGCAATTAAACGGTAAAGCCGTTATTGGACAATACTGTAGCTGAAGTCTAACCACCCCACCATACAAAACCAAGTAATGGGATGTAAATGTCTGTACGTGGAATATGAGCGGTTTTCGATCAAGGAATACTTATAGCGTGAAATATGTGCGATGTAGGCGAGAGACTAAAGGGGTATGGTCGGTATTTGTGCTACTTATAGCGGTCATTATTCATGGTGTTCAGCCGGTGTTTACCGATCATGTATAAAAACGCGCCATTATTGTGCTTTGGTCTAAGTAAAGCCCACCATTTTTCTAGGGGCAAGTGTATATTTGTGTACTCAGTGTCTGCTCTAAGACTGGGCATGAGGGTGACCCGCTGAAATTGAACCCCAGCCATGCCAAGGGGATAACACGGAGGACGTATTATGAGCGATGGGGTTGTAGTGGTTGGCATGGCGAGAACCGCCATGGGGGGAATGCAGGGAGCATTTAGTGAACTTTCTGCGGCAAGCCTAGGAGGCTTTGCAATTGCCGGGGCGCTTACAGATGCTGGTCTCCAGCCCTCGAGTGTTAATGAGGTTTTGATGGGGTGTGTATTACCTGCTGCACTGGGGCAAGCACCGGCTAGACAGGCTGCCTTGGCTGCCGGTATTCCCGCTAGCGTGCCGGCAACGACGGTTAACAAGGTCTGTGGCTCTGGAATGAAGACAGTCATAATGGCTCACAATGCCTTAACCGTTGGAGATGTGGACGTTGTGGTAGCTGGGGGAATGGAGAATATGAGCCGAGCGCCTTACATGCTAGCTAAGGCTCGAGATGGATACAGGTTGGGGCATGCCGAAATGTACGATCATATGTTTTTCGATGGTTTGCAAGATGCCTATAGCGGGGAGTTAATGGGGAATTATGCTGAAGCTACGGCAGAAAAATACCAATTTAGTCGACAAAGGCAAGACGACTTTGCCATTGAGTCGCTCGCGAAAGCTAACAAGGCAATTGCAGAAGGGTTATTTAGCCGAGAAATAACACCTGTCACTATTCGGTCTCGCAAAGGTAACGTCGTTGTTATTGAAGATGAGCAGCCGACGAGTGCTCGCCCGGATAAGATTTCCAGCCTTCGCCCGGCTTTTAAAAAAGATGGGACAGTTACCGCAGC
>Ga0065722_104503_pt1 | contig 10628 bp, 5 predicted proteins | sample BansetMetagenome_FD_59109 | JGI IMG/M metagenome (GOLD analysis project Ga0065722, IMG submission 59109) | Bankia setacea gill microbial communities from Puget Sound, Washington, USA - Caecum Enriched | ecosystem: Host-associated > Mollusca > Digestive system > Ceca | place: United States...
GGGTCGACATTTGTCGTGATATTCCCAGCAATGGTCATACCGTTAATTGCCACATAGGCATAATCCCAATCCTCTTCAATATCGATAGCCGCCTTAAATTCTAACCGCGCAGTCGATACCCCGGTTAAATCAAGCTCCGCAGTCATCGCATGAAACAGGTCAGCGCCACTACCACTAAAATAGACGTAGTCTCCACTCACAGGCTTAACAATGACTGTTTTTTTATCGGGTAAATCGACACGCACAACATCATTATTCGTCCCTTTAGACGCGGCTTGATCCAGCAAAAAATACTCTCCTCGCGGCGCCAGAGTATCCAAGCGGATACGTGAGCCCGAGAGCCAATTGCCCCCCATACTCTGCTGTAAAAATTGCTTCGCCCAAGCACTAAAGCCCGTTGGCTGACTTCCCGGAATTTTACCCGTCCAAGAACCGCTGGCCATCAGCGACCAATAGGAAACTGGCTCACCTCGCCCGCTATACAAGGTGTCATACTCGTCTGGCAAGCCTAGGTCGTGAGCATATTCGTGACAAACAACCCCAGCAGAAGCATCAATGGGTTGAATGGTATAATCGTATGCGCCCATTACCCCACCCCAATACGAAATAGAGGTTTCAGTATCGTCAAGGGTAAAAATGCCCCCAAGGTCCCAGCGATGAGACCAAATGGCATCCTCGGCAAGCGCGCCACCGCCGGCCTCTTCACCAATCGCAGAATGAATAATTTGCACATGGTCTACTAAGCCATCGGCTTCCCAATAATTCCCATCGCCGTCAAGATCGTAGCGGTCTTCAATATCAAAGTCCGCCAAATTAACTAAAGGGTCCGCTTGTGCGGCTAACAACGCCTCCATTACCAACTGTCTTGGCGCCGAGTCATTTTCACTCGCGGCATCGTTGGCCCCATAATATGCGGCATTGTTGCTGACCTTGTACCAGCCCGCCACAAAACCTTCAACGCCATAACTTCCTCCAGACTGGGCATTGTAATACCCCTGCATTGTCATCAATGCTTCTCCGTTTGGACCACTGTAGGTACTCTCGTTAAACAACAGTGCTTGATAATGCGCTGGTGTGTAATCCGCATAATACATATCGGTATCTTCTGGTAGCACACTGTTGTGCGGATAATCAGGAAACTCCACAAGAATGGTGAGCAACTTCGCACGAATAGCTTGCCCTCCATAAGGCTCATTTACCACAGCGTCTGGTAAGCCAAAATGGCCGCCCCGTTTTTTTGCAGAAAGCCTTGCAAGCCCATCGTTTCCGCCACCAACAGTCTTTTGGGTAAGCGATGAATGATACAGCGGCGACTCGGACATCGTCTGAGCCTGGCTAATACCCGCTTTCTGTCTTTCTTTCAACATGGCATAGAGCGCAATTTCTGCTTCATTTCTTGAAGCGGAAGGCGAAATTTTTCCAGATTTTTTGAGCATTTCAATTAAACGCTCTTCATTGGCAACGGCCATATCGAATGGGCCAGTACTAAAATGTGAATTGCGCGCAGCAGAGGCGCCAAGGGGAAAAACGAAAAGAACCAACAATAAATAACTTAAATAATGATGCATATCCTTATATCCTCAATTAAATAAATAAAATCCATAACACAACATAACACAACAAAACAAAACCAAACCAAACCAAACCAAACCAAACCAAAAAACAGTAAAACCAAACTGGGAAACCTCTGCTTAACGGTGAATAATTTACCACCGGTATCCGTGCGCCAAAACTGTAGTTTTTTATTCCCTCCTAAAGCGTCCAGATCACAGCTATTGTAATTGAAAAGATAGCCCGTTGCCCCCACCGTTGATCGTATCAACGCCTATATCTACCTAATGCTTCGCAACTAGGAACCTTCAAATGTCGGGTTTGGCCCCACGTTCACGTAGTTACTGGTGCAATCTCTAGCACCGAAAAGTTTGTTCAAATTTTACCCTATGTTGGGTCGCTATCCTTAAAGGGGCGAAAGCCATTGATTCAGCTTTGATTTTATGCCGCCGAATGCTCCCCCCAACAGCCGGCCTTGAATGAAGGTGTGCAGGGTAAAAAAAGACGGGGAATTCATTGAAAGTCACGAACCGCAAGACTTAGCAATACAATTTAAGCTTAAATTGACCGGGAGAAACGGCTAATGAGCCCGGGGTGTCGACTTCAATAATCTTGCAAATCAAGGAGTTAGAAGTGTCAACGCGTCTATAACTCCCTCTCACCTATATAGGCGCCGAATCTGCTACCGAGAAACCAACAGCAAAAGGGGGAGCAGCCAAGCACACCGCGCTATTGTCGGTTCAGCGATCAACTCCATTCCCCTTTGGGCGTTAAACTGCCCTGTATTCAATCAATTGACTTAGCATTGAGCTTGCGTGAGAATACCTCATACTGTTCTGCATCCGAAACCTAGCACCCACTATTATCACGAGGCAATAGTGGCCATTAGTAAAATGAAAGGCTGTGTTGTTTATTCCAGAAGTCGTTTTACTCGCTTAGTGAAACTAATCGTGTAAACATTCAATAAGCAAACACAAGTGTTCTCCCCAATAGGCTAGCTAATATGGTGCATTGAGTCCAAATTGAATTTCATTACGCACCGAAATGGAGACCCACAGTAACCACCACGACTTCAAAAACATAATGATACTAACCCTATACTTTCCCCCAGCTGATGGTTTTGGCGGTCGTCTTAAACCTTTTTCGAACATGGAACGAATATTGCCCTGCCGATAAGTAAAGCATTTTAAATGCTAAGCGCCTCCGACCAACCTGTTTGTGAATAACTATCGAGAAAAATTATGAGTGGAAATGCATCACGATTGGCCGCAATTAGCAGTATCTCTGCCGGAAAACGCCTTGAACTAAACCCTCCAGAGCCCTTGAAAAAAATCTGGGCTCAAGACGTATTTAATCTCACTTCCATGGAGGAGTGCTTGTCTAAAAATGCCTTCAAGGCAATGAAAAAGACGGTACAAACAGGGGCGCCGCTAGATTCAGCTAACGCAGATATCATTGCCACTGCAATGAAAGACTGGGCGATCTCTAGAGGCGTTAAGTTTTTTTCCCATATATTCTACCCAATGACCAATGCAACCGCAGAAAAGCATGATGGGTTTATCATCACCAATGCCGACGGCCATGCGATTAACGAGTTTACTGGCAGTTTATTGATCAAAGGGGAGCCAGATGGCTCATCGTTCCCCAATGGCAGCTTGCGTATGACAAACGCAGCTCGCGGGTACACCGCCTGGGACCCAACAAGCCCGGCTTACATCATGAATACCGCCAATGGTGCCACCTTAATGATTCCAAGCGTATTTATGTCTTGGACAGGCGAAGCGCTAGATAAGAAAATTCCATTGTTACGCTCAAATGCTGCTATGGATAAAGCAGCAAAAAAAGTGTTAACCCTAATGGGCGAAACCGAAATCGCAACATTAAACTCAAGTTGCGGTGCCGAACAAGAGTACTTTTTGATCGACGAAAAATTTGCCAATAGTCGCCCAGACCTTCTACTCGCGGGACGCACATTGTTTGGGGCTCCCCCAGCAAAAGGCCAGCAGTTTGATGACCATTATTTCGGTGCGATTCCCGAGCGTGTACAAGTCTTTATGCAAGATTTTGAAGATCAACTGTATAAGCTTGGCATTCCGGCCAAAACACACCATAACGAAGTTGCACCGGGCCAGTTTGAAATCGCACCTTATTATGAAGCAGCCAACGTTGCCGCAGATCACCAGCAGCTATTAATGACGCTAATGAAGATTACCGCCAAAAAGCACGGTTTTCTTGCTTTACTTCATGAGAAACCTTTTGCCGGCGTCAATGGCTCCGGGAAACATGTCAACTGGTCGGTAGGCAACGCCACCCAGGGTAATTTGCTTGACCCCGGCGATACACCGGAAAAGAATTTAAACTTTTTATTGTTCTGCGGGGCGGTGATTCGTGGCGTACATCTATTTGGCCCCCTCTTACGTGCCGCCATCGCATCGGCGGCCAATGACCATCGTCTAGGCGCAAACGAAGCGCCACCAGCGATATTGTCAGTTTACCTCGGCGATCAGCTCGAAAAAGTATTTACAGACATTAAAGAAGGTAACATTTCACCCAGTGAAAGTGGCGGCGTAATGGATTTAGGTTTATCGCAAATTCTTGCGTTTAACCGAGACCCCGGTGATCGCAACCGCACCTCCCCCTTTGCCTTCACGGGCAATCGTTTTGAGTTCCGCGCGGTTGGCTCATCACAATCAGTTTCTGGCCCCCTAGTTGCTATGAATACCATACTGGCCGATTCATTGTCGTGGATTGCCGGAAAGCTAGAAGAGGCATTAAACTCAGGCTTGGACCAAACTGGTGCTGTCATCGCAGTCCTTAAAGAGCTAATGGTAGAACACGGCAATGTTGTATTCGGCGGTGATGGTTATTCCCCCGAATGGCACAGAATAGCCGTTGAAGAACGTGGCTTGAAAAATATTCCGACCACAGCTGATGCATTACCAGCATTTAAGGACGAAGCGGTAAAAGAACTTTTTGACAGTACCGGCGTGCTCAAACCCGTTGAATTAGCCAGCCGTTACGAAGTGTATTCAGAGCAATATATCTTATCCATTGAAGTGGAAGCAAAGCTAGTTGTGGGTATGGCGACCACATCAATTTACCCCGCAGCGATGGGTTACTGCAACAAACTCAGCTCGGCAATATCGAATGCGGCGAGTATCGGGATAACGCTCGACAGCTCTGTGGCTAAAAATATTGCGTCCAACACTGACGCCATGATGGTAGTCGTAGGCGAACTATCCACAGCACTCGAATCCCAAAATTTTGATTCAGTCGAGGCTCACATGGACTTTTGCGCCGGAACAATTTGTGAACTCATGCTAAAAGTTAGATCTTATGCTGACTTGTTAGAAACGCTCGTTGCTGATTCAGCATGGCCCTTGCCTAAATATTCAGAGATGTTATTTATTAAATAGCGGTGCTGCTCCTAGCCCAATAGCCAAACTTTTTGGTTATTGGGCCAAATTGTTGATGCTAACCGATACAAGAAAGAAGATTGACCTCTTGCTCACACAGCCTGTTTCCAAAATAGTTTTACCCGAAAATTAGAGCCTTCTGGCACATAAACATCGCTCACGCCCTAGATGTGACACAACAACAGGTAATCGATCCATATCGTCCGACTCAAGCAAAGGCTAGAGGTCTTCCAAAATACAAAGTAGTTTACTTTTAATCCACTTTTCAGAGGGATAGCCTTGCGCGTTATTAATATAACGTACGCCAGCTAAGACAATATCTCGATTCACATGGCTGTGGCCATAGACATGTATCGTAGACTGAAGCTGTCGAATTTGTGTATCGATACGTCCACTGCCGAGCACCGGGTAAACAAAACGGTATTTGGGTGGAATATAGTAAGGCATCAAGTCGATGCGAGGAACAAAGTGAGAGAAGCTCACCTTTCGCCGAGGAGATGAACTGAGAGAGTGATTTTTATTGAGGAAATAACGGCAAATATGCTCTGCACTACTTAGCTCAGCTGGCCACTGACAATTTTTAAAATCCATCCATGAACGCCGCAAGGTATCATTAAGTTCGCCAAAGCTATAATCATACCAAGACAGTAGAGGTGTTATCTCTGTTTCACCAATCGTACAACGCTGCGTTTGTATTGAATACTGCCGACAAAGCTCATTGACTTTATCAAGCTTGTGAAGAGAGGTTGGAGAACCACAGCGATTCACCCAAAGATCATGATTACCAGGCACAAAGCAAACGTTTTTAAACCTCAAACAAAACTGCTCAAAACACTCCTCTACCCGCGCCAATACATCTGAAATGTCCCCCGCCAATAACACCGTATCGTCAATATAATCGGCACGAGAAAGACTATCAACCCACTGTCGATTTTCGTCAAAATCAGTATGTATATCGGATACTGCAAATAGCCGCATAAGTAGCGTTAACAACGCCCCAGTAAAACATTAAAAGAGGGCTCGTATTGATGAGCCCTCAATGACCTACATCGGTAATATTTAAGGCGAGGAGTTACGCTAAAACCGCAAGCGCCGCTTCGTAATTCGGTTCGTCGGTTATTTCGGCCACTTGCTCGGTGTAAAGTACCTTGCCGTTTTCATCAATAACCACAACGCAGCGCGACAACAAACCGGTAAGGGGGCCACTGGTAAACACCAAGCCATAGTCTTGCCCAAACGCCGGGCTTCTGAATACAGAACCACTCAAAACATTTGCCAAACCTTCTGCCCCGCAAAAACGCGCTTGGGCGAAAGGAAGGTCTGCGGAGATACACAGTACCTGCGTATTCTCCAAAGAAGACAGTTTTTCATTAAACGTACGAACGGACGTTGCACACGTTGGCGTATCAACACTGGGGAAAATATTTAGAACCACACGACTCCCCTGTAACGCACTTAAGCTCTGCTCGCTTAAGTCGTTTTTAACCACGGTAAATTCCGGTGCATTACTGCCAACGGCGGGTAAGGTGCCAATGGTGTCGATGGGGCCGCCTTTTAAGGTGACTGTTGCCATGGTATAACTCCTAGTGTAGTGGTCTGGGTTTGAGAAAGCCGTGAATGGGGTTTAGCCTAGAACACTATGTGGGATTGATCGCCACCCATTTCAAGGGTAGGCCACCAACTACCCACAGTGGGGCAGCATCATTAGGAGGCCTTAGCCAAGGCCAGAACCTTCACGTGAAGTTAACGCCCCATACCCTCCCCTAAGTAATATCCTTATCCTTCAGCTGTCTTTTTGGTACTGTCTGTCACCAAAAAACGTTTCAAGCAACAATTGCTCACCGTCGAAGCGTAGTTTAAAAAATACACCTGGATGATAGAACGTATTTTCTGACTTTGCCCGTAAAAGTAGGGTTTGTCCTGCATTATTTTCAGCCTCCAACCCTTGCTCAGTAAGCCGGATAACCAGCCAGTCGCCACTGTTGTCATTCGCGTGGTAACGACCAAGATAGCGTTCAACACCGTTTGGCATCGCCAGGTTTTCACGTTCGAATAAAAAGCGATAACCCCCACCATAACCCGGTATATTCATTCCTGAATGGCCGTAACCAGGCGCTTGCTCTAGCAATAACTGAAAACCTGGAAGCTTCGAGGCTTGCAAGCGCTCGGCAAACGACAGCACACTTGGGGCAACCAGGTCCCAGCTGCCCACACCGAGATACAAACGCTTATCGGCTAGCTTATTGGTACCCTCAAGAGACTCCACCAAGCGCATAAGCTCATCGTTACTGCTTTCATAATCTGCGGCAATAGAAATAGCGCCATCAAACGCTTCGGGTCGCTCCAGTAACGCGTAGGTTGAAAACAATGCACTCATTGAAGTTCCCATTAAAAACCGCTGATCGTTTAAGCGAAAGCGTGTTTCCAGCTCTGGGATAATTTCCTCAACCAGTACATCGACAAACTGCTTGGCGTGGCCGCTATTTTCATACACCTCAACGGGTGTAGGCATCAGATCGCGAGACCGAATTGCATGGATATCCCCTTCTACATCCCCCCAATCGATGCCAACAAATAGTGTTTCTGGCATTTGACCATCGAAATACACACAATTATAAGCGCTTGCCGCGAGCAGGAAATCCCATTGGCCGTCCAACTTAATCACCACCGGGTAGCGCTTAGACAGATTGCTTTGATAGCTGGCAGGAAAGCTCACTCTTAGCTGGTATTGGTGATTATTAATGGCAGAGTAATGATGAAATATTTGGCTCGACTCCAAAACCACCTGCTTTACCGGTGCTTGCTCTGGCGCTTGACTGGGAACATGGCTACAGGCACTCAAAAATAACCAACCAAGAAGAAAACTGCTAGAAAGATAGGGGGGAATGAGACGGCGCATGCGAAAACCCTTTAGCCAATAACAAACATCGCATTCTAGCAGCAATTAGGACAAGAAACTGTCGCTAGCAATAGCGACGAGAAACAGTGACGCTACATATTACCCAGCTTGTTACCCAGCTTGATAGTACCGTGCGCCATAGTATCAAGCGCCATAGTACCCAGCTTCGCGATTAAGGTATCATTCTCTTTGACCTCCCTAACAGCCAGAGGCGCCCAAACCCCTAGCTAGTCTAAGCAACCCAAACCTAGCACAACTTTTGCCTCCATAATAACGTGCTGTTATTCACACATTGCACAGAAGTTTAATAGGTAAATGACAGAGAATATGTGACTTTTACCCTTGGGCCGGAGAGCTTTCAAGGCTCGGTCGCTGCCACTGAGAAAGGTGTAGGGGCTATCTTGCTGAAAAATCAATTCAATATAGGTAATACCAACGTTGCCTTAACGCCACCACCATCTCTTTGCAGCACTACTAGCTTTCCACCATGAGCTTCCACGATTTCTCGACACAACGGCAGCCCCACACCACTGCCCTTGACCTTAGTCGTATAAAAAGGCAAAAGTATATTTTCCATAACGTCTTTCCCAATACCTTTCCCCCGATCAAGAACAGCAATGGTGATCAACGTGTTTATCTCTATACTTAGAGCTACGTCTTGCTCGGCAGAGCCTGATTCATGGGCATTTTTAAGCAAGTTAATTAAGGCTTGTTCAATTTGAGCAACATCAAAATAGGCAACGCTTTCCGGAAGTTCTCCCACCACGCTAAAGGGGAATTGCTGATAGATTCTTTCTACTAAATCGGTCCAGACCACCTCCTGCATCCTAGGTTTGGGGAGTTTTGCTAGGCGGCTATAGTCTTGAATAAATTGGTTAAGATGGAGACTTCGCTCAATGATGGTATCGAAAACAATCGCTAGCTTTTCAGTTTGGCCTTTATCTAAAAGCCGTTTTCCCGAATTCGCCATAGAAGAGATAGGTGCCAATGAATTATTGAGTTCATGGCTAATAATACCAATCACCCTTTTCCATATTTCAACCTCCTTTCGACTAAGCTCACGCGTGACCTGCTTCACCAAATACAGGGTATGCTCTACAGTATTTAGCACGAACTTTCCAACCGAAAGGTAATACACCTCTGGCGTAGCTTTCTCGGTAATACTGATTAAACCATCTTGACCTTGGGCGATCATTTCACGAAATTTTTCGGGGGCCTTTGCCAATACCTGTTGCAAATAAAGCCCCTGAACAGCTTCACCGTTACAAAATAGTTGGTTTGCCTGACTATTGGCGTAAACAATACGTTCATGACTATCGGTCAATACAAGAGCAAGGTTTGAATTTTGGATGACGGTATCGAGGAGCAACTCCCTTTGATAAAGGGTTTGTCGTTCGCTTCTGAGTTGTTCTACCGCTTGATTGTAGTAGTCAACCACTTGGTCCAATTCGTCAGAACCGCACCGTGTAATGGTTGCACTGTAATCACCATCCATTAAATTTAGCAACCCACCCTCCAAAGCCTCAATACGCTGAAATAGAAGGCGTGGAAACAAACTTATGGTTACCACACAAGCCAATAAACCGAAAAATATTGCTATTAGAAGGTTAATCAGCCAAGAAGAAATGAGTAGGCTACCCGTAAATCCAGCCGCTAAACCCACGAGAGTAGAAATAAAGACAGAGAGTAATAATTTTCCCTGCAAACTAAACATACGCATTATTCACGAATACCGTATTTTTCAAGGCGTCGATAAAGTGCCTGCCGGGTAAAACCTAATTGCCGTGCAGATTGAGAGATATTTCCATCGTTGTGCTTTATGGTGGCCACAATGGCTTGCTTATCGGGCTCAACGTTCAGAGGTTTTAGCGGTTGCATAAGCTTTAACTCATCCAAACCGAAATCCTGAAATCGACACTCCCTGCCTTCGCAGAATAGCGAGGCACGCTTACAGGCATTTTCTAACTCGCGCACATTACCGGGCCATGGATAACGCTGAAGCTGTTTCATTACGTATGCGCTCAGCGTTTTTTGGTTTTCTAAAAAATGGTGTACCAGTGGGGGGATATCTTCACACCGCTCCGCCAACGCAGGCAACTTTAACTCAATAACATTTAAGCGATAAAAGAGGTCTTCCCGAAAATGGCCATTGGCTATCGCCTCCTCCAAATTAGAGTTAGTCGCGCTAATCACACGCACCTTACAAAAACGGGTTTCGCTCGAACCAAGCCGCTCATATTCACCGGTTTGAAGTACCCGTAACAATTTCGCTTGGCCACTCGCAGAAAGATTCGCCATTTCATCCAAAAAAATCGTGCCATCATTGGCTAATTCGAAGCGTCCAACCCGCTGCTTGGTAATTCCGGTATAGGCCCCGGCTTCTGCACCAAATAGTTCGGCTTCTATTAATTCGTCGGGTAAGGCTCCAACATTCACTTTCACAAAGGGGCCAGATGCTACACGTGAGTTTTTTTGAATGATATTAGCTATTTTTTCCTTTCCGCTACCGTTTGGCCCCGTTATGAGAACCGGCACATCGGCCGGGGCTATTCGCACGGCCAATTCCACAACCCTTGCCATGGCCTGACTATGGAATATTAGGCCGCAGAGGTCATATGTCTGTTTGAGCTGAGCTTGGTGTTGGGTACACTGCTGTTGCTGCTGTTGTAACTCGCTAAGCTCCAGCAAGTTGATAATGCTCGTGATTAGCTTAGTATCATCCCAAGGTTTAGCGATGTAATCGGCTGCCCCGTTTTTGACTA
>Ga0065722_101836_pt1 | contig 10623 bp, 8 predicted proteins | sample BansetMetagenome_FD_59109 | JGI IMG/M metagenome (GOLD analysis project Ga0065722, IMG submission 59109) | Bankia setacea gill microbial communities from Puget Sound, Washington, USA - Caecum Enriched | ecosystem: Host-associated > Mollusca > Digestive system > Ceca | place: United States...
ACGCTCAACAAAACGAAGCCAGCACAATGGATAGCAGCACAGAGAACGTCACAGCTAATGAAAGCACAAGCAGCAAGAGTATTTGCGTTCTTCAAGGCTTAGTACGACGTGTAGAAGTGGTATACGAAATTCCTGGCGAGAACCTTCCATGCGCAGTCAACTACTACAAAGACAGTGAAGCCCCCGGAGAGGTCAATACGCTTTGGAGCGCGCAAAATATAGATGGCTATTGCGAAGAAAAAGCTGGAAATTTTGTAGGCAAGCTAGAGTCTTGGGGCTGGATTTGCAACGAAAAATAAAGCCTCATTAGCACATTAGTAAAACAGTCGAGCACGAGTGGCTACCTATCTGAGTATCTAGATGACTACCACAGGTTATAAAACTCAGCTTAGCCATCTATTCGTTCTTTCACACAGGTCAAAGTGAAACGTTTCCAATCAAAAAAAATGCCGCGCTATTCTGCGCGGCATTTTTTAATCAAAACAACTATGGAACAAAGAGCTTGGAACTACACCGACTCTAACGTCAAATACACCATTGTTTGGTTCAACAGTTGGTAACCCACCTCGCCGAAGGTAATCGGCCCCGTAAGCTTCCCAGTTTTTTTGCCCTTCCAGCTCAGAGTAAAGAAAGTTCAAAATACAGTTACAGCAAAACGCGACATTGTCTGTATCCTCAGCGGGCAACGCTGTATTAAATTCTTCAACGTAATTATCAACAGGCTTCGCAAAGTAATAGTCCACATCAGAAAAAACCGGCGCATAAAGATTAACCTTGTCATCTAGCACCTCTTGAATACTGACGTTAATCATCACNCCAGAATAATTCGCAACCAGCGGCAAACGTGTATCGATTTTATTTTCTCGAATATAGTCGGCAAAACTAAGGTCAACACCACCAATATTAGCCGTAGTCACTGAAAAGCCTTTCTCAGCGAACCTAATAACACTACCCGCGCCCTGCTGAAACAAATTAATGATCTTGATTTTCGCGACTTGCTGATCCGTTAAAGGAATATGCATAGCGGCAGCTTGAGTATCACTCAACATACCCGATGCGGGGCCGAAGCCAACCTTAGCGCTGCGCTCACTTAGCTCATCTAAATGGACACCTGAGATCCAGCCGACAATGGGAGAAAAATACATATTCTTATAATCTGGGGCATTCTGAGCATAATCCAGATGAACTTGTGAACCGGACGGTAAAATCAAAATCGTGAAGCCTTGCTCTGGAGCTTCCTGCGCGATACGCGATATAGAATTAACATCATACAACGACATACGCGGCACTTGCCCTGGAGCAAAGCCACTAATTTGATTCACGTATAAACGGTCCTGCTCAACCTTACCGCCTTCGCTAGTCATAAAATAGGGAATGGTTCCTGCGATCCAGTTTCCCGACGGCAAGGACGCTAAAACTTTTTCGTCACCGGCTATTACCAGATAATCACCCCGAGTGATCATTTCTTCAACAGCAGCTCTATCGACCGACGAATTTGAAAACTTGATAATTCCTTCTCCTGACATGATTCACTCCACGACTACTTTGGATGACACTAGTTAATTTAGGATTACTACCAAACGACACTTAAATTAAACACTACTTAAACAGCACCAACTTTAGCGATTAGTGTATCCAACTCTCTGCGCATAGATTTCTGATTCTGCTTAATAAACTCTCGGACACGCGTAGCAGCTTCAATTTTAATACCGCCATCGTCATCACGCGCCAACTGACTACGCAACTTTGCTAGCAATAATTTATAAGCTACATTATCGCTAGGCACAAAACTGTCATCAGTTAGCACTTTTTGCCATATTTCATTATCAGCCTCAGGCAAACGTAATAAGGTTTTACTACGAATATCCATCGCTCGATTCAGCAATACTAATTCGGGTTTTAATGAACGATAATTCTTGCGAAAGTATTCTCGAATTGTCTCAATGGCCTGAACCTTCTCGCGCACATTATGCCCTTGTAGAAAGGCCATGCGCTGTCGACTGATCAACAAGTTTAGCGGTACGCTCTGCGAATTAAGCTTTAACTTGCCACTCAATAAGTCTAGCCATAATGGATTTTTTAACGCGGGCAGAACCAACTTCTGCTGGGTTTTTGCAACCTTTACCCGCTGCTGCATTGTATTCCCACTAATCCCGCATATCTGATCTATTTCAGAATCTAAAACAGCCGTATTAGCTACAAAAAATTGTCGTAATTCTTGCACCAACTCCTGGCGCTGCTGCTCTGAAGATACTTTATTAGCAGTTAGCTTCATCTTGCTCAACAACAACTTTAACGGTAAAGATGTTGTTTTTATTAGCATTTGATCGCGTAATATTTTATTCCAACTCGGATCAACTTCGGTCGGCAAAAAGGCTAAAGAGCGTGACTGAACAGATGACTTTTGTAGGTCATCGAGTATTGTCGTAATTAATGAAGGCTCCAAGCCAAAAACTGAAGACATCACATTGACGTCCATTCCCTTTAATTCGGCAAGCGCCACCTGCTGTCGAATTAAGTTCGAATAGCTACGTGAAGGGTGTCCCAAAAATGCAGCCAAGGACATAACCGCCGGACTGGTTACACCCGAGTCACTAGCAACAGGAATCGCGGCATGAATAATACAGCGGAAATTTCCAACAGTCTGATACTGCCAAGCTCCCACCGCTAACGACTGCGAATCTTTACGACCGCCATCAAAAAATCCTAGTACTTTTTTACGGTCATGGAGATCCAAATGAATGTTAAAACGCTGATTTTCAGCATCAACTACCACAGATTTAATTGCCCAAGGCGCACCTATACCCAACGCATCTTGTAAGACACTCAGTTCAATCCGTTCCATTCATGACCTCTATTTATTGTCAAAGCCGCTCCCACGCAATTACTGTAGGACAAACTTAAGCTAAAGCTCAACATTCACCACATTTTATTTCCCCTAACGCTATCGAGAAAATAAAATTCGGGCGAACATATGCTTTTATAATCCAACGACGTTTAATTCGTGACGATTTAAAACACTCTATCAGTATCGTTTAAAAACTGACACAGATCACGAAACACCGAAAGCAAACCAATTCTGATTATGCGTAAAAATTCCCAGCGCAAGCAGCATAGTATAGAACTATTCATTCTAATGTATTGTAAAACAATTGAAATAAAAGTTTTTTTATATTCTTCGTGTATATCAAATTATTTTACACATCTCTTAACCGTTAAAATAAATTCAAGCTACGCATACATTAAGCGCATAACAAAACGCTTATGTTTTTTTGAAAGCACCATACTCCACAGTAACAGTATCAATCGATTTTTTTTGTGTGACCCAGTAGCGTAAGTAAATGCCTAGCAGTTCTTATTCTCAGGTGTTGGCGTGCATACATATCAATTGACGCACTAATCTACACATAGCCCCGCATATTTCAAATAGACTTTTCCTCAGGGCGTTTATATTTCTATTAGTCGTAAAATAGGAGCAATGTTCCATGGAAGCACATTCAAGATTAAATGTGGGTATTATCGGTACCGGAAAGCTAGGGACTGATCTATTACTGAAGTTACTTAGGTCACCACTTTTAAATTGTATTTTATTTGCAGGAAGAAATGCCGAGTCACCAGGCATTCGCAAGGCCGCCAGCCTCGGCGTCAATGTCTCACATCGTAGTATTGATGCGATTGCGACATTCTCTGAGTCACTCGATCTCGTATTCGATGTGACCACAGCGGCGCACCACCCCTACCACGCACAAGTTTTGTAGTGAAGCCAACAATCAAGGCAATAGATCTAACCCCCGCAAACGGTGGGTGAAGTTCTGTATTCCATCTATTAATCCGGACACTATTATCACCGCCGATAATGTGAACCTAGTTACCTGNGGTGGTCAGGCGTCTATTCCGGTAATTCATGTACTTAGCTCAGTTTTCCCAAACATCTCTGCGGTACAAATACACTCACACCTCGCCGAAGATTCTGTCGGACCAGGCACACTTGCCAATATAGATGAATACTACGCCAGTACGGCGCACGCTATTACGCATTTTTCTGGCATTCAAAACGTTTCTGTAGATTTACAAGTCGAGCGCAGCAGTTGGAAGCCCGATATGGTTACGGTTATTCGCGCGCAAACCAACTGCGTCCGATATGGAACACCTTTACGCACCATTAATGGAAAGACTCAACGCCATACGAAGCTATGTACCAGGCTACCAAATTGTCGGCACGCCTAAATACCACAATGGAGAAATTGAGATTGTGGTTAGCATTAGAGGCTTAGGAGATTGGATACCCAGCTACGCAGGTAATTTAGATATTATTAACTGCGCTGCCATCGCAGTGGCTGAGCGCTACGCGGCAAGCTTAGGGAAAACAGGATTTGTCGGCGACACGACAGAACTGCCCAGTGAGGAGATTTCGTCTATCTTTTCGAAGATTGGATTTGGTCGAAGCCGCGCGAGAGTTTCGAACGGCATATAATAACGACTAGCGGCTTCCTGCTAGGGTTATTTTTTCTTTTTGACGTGCTGCATCAAGCGACGTTTTTTCGATACTTGGCGTTCGGTAAGCTTGTTTTTACGTCCAGCAAAAGGATTGTCGCTAGAGCGAAACTCCATGCGAATAGGTGTACCGTGTAAATCTAGAGCCTTGCGAAATGTCTTTTCAAGGTAACGCGCATAGTGGCTTGGCACTTCGTCTGTCTGATTACCGTGCACAACAATAATCGGAGGATTGTGTCCACCTGCGTGGGCATAACGCAGCTTGATACGTCGCCCTCTAATCATCGGCGGCGGATGACTAACAACCGCATCCTCCAAAATTCGTGTTAAGAAGTTGGTAGAATATTTTTCAGTTGCCGACTTATAGGCTCTATGTACAGACTTGTACAGATTGCCAACACCGGTTCCATGTAGTGCAGAGATAAAATGGATATCGGCAAAATCGACAAACCGCAGGCGTCGCTCTAGCTCCCGTTTAATATAGCTTTTACTATCGTTCTCTAAACCATCCCATTTATTCAATGCGACAACCAGCGCTCGACCACTTTCAATTGCGTGACCCATAAGATGTAAGTCCTGATCGACTATCCCCTCTTGAGCATCAAGCACCAAAATCACCACATTGGAATCATCCATGGCTTGCAGCGTTTTGATAATCGAAAACTTTTCGACGCCAAGGGTTACGTTCTTGCGACGTCGAACTCCAGCGGTATCAATAATCGTATAGGTACTACCATCACGTTCATAATCGATGTAAATACTATCTCGAGTGGTACCTGGCATATCGAACACAACGACACGTTCTTCACCGAGCATACGATTTACAAGGGTCGACTTCCCCACATTTGGCCGGCCAATGATAGCCATTTTTATGCCTCGTTTGGCGTCTTCCTCTGGCGGCTCGTAAAGTGGGACATCCGCCAATACCGATTCCATCATCGCCTTCACGCCACGGCCATGAGCAGCCGCGATCGGGACAACATCGCCCAAACCCAGCTCAAAGAATGGGGCTATTGCTACATCGGGGTTTAATCCATCCGTTTTGTTGGCAACCACAACCACACTTTTATGGGTCGTACGAAGGTGGTCAGCTATCTGTTGATCAGCAACACTTATACCTTCTCGACAGTCCACTATAAACAGTACGATATCGGCCTCTTCCATCGCCAGCAAAGATTGTCCAGCCATAAGGGTATCAATGCCCTCTTCTTCGTCGCCACTAATACCACCGGTATCGACAACGACAAAACGTTTCCCCTCAAACTCTCCCTCGCCATACTTTCGGTCTCGAGTGAGCCCCGAAAAATTAGCAACAATAGCGTCACGAGTCTTAGTAAGACGGTTAAATAGCGTGGATTTGCCGACATTTGGTCTGCCGACCAGGGCAATGGTAGGTATCATGGGGTTACTCAATGAGTCTTAAAACAACAGGTTGTACCCGAAGGGTACAACCTTAATATAGGCTAATAATAACCGCTATGGTTTGCTGGCTACTTTATAGGCTGTGAGTTTGCCGTTGTCGGCCAAAATGTACAAGGATCCATTGGCACTCAACATCGGCGATCGAAACGTATCACCACGAGGCTTAAAGCGATAGGCAAAAGCGCCATCACTCTGTTGCAGTAGATGTAGGTATCCATCGGCATCTATAACCGCGACATAATCGTCTATGCCGGCCGGAGCACCGATATTCCGACGTTTTAATGCGGAGTTTTCCCACAAAGTTTCACCGCCCATAGCGCTAAAGGCCGTTACCGTTGAGTCATCACCACTGACGAACAACTTGCCGGATGCGAGCGCTATATTCTGAGTCGTCGACATGTCTTTCGACCACTGGGTACGACCAGCACCGCGAGTCAACGCCATAATACTACCTTGATAGGTAGCGGCATAAATAAAGCTACCGTCAACAATAGGAGTGCCATCGATATCAACGATGCGCTCCAACTCCGTGCGTCCCTGAGGACGACCAATACGAGCTTCCCACTGGGTAGAGCCGTCACTGGAAGACATACTGACCAACTGGCCGTTATCAAAGGGCACTATAACTTGGCTTGCCGTCAGTGCTGGCGAACCACTACCGCGCAAACTGAGAATTGGCACTGTGTGATCGTAACTCCAGCGCACGGCACCAGTACTTGCTTCGAGCGCATAAACAACGCCGTCAACTGTTGTTGCAACTACGATATCACCGTTACCTGCAGGCGTAGCAGCGACCTCGCTGGACACTTTAACTTGCCACAACTGCTCACCGGTATTGATATCCAACGCATGGAGCGTACCGTTGTAGGTGCCAAGCAATAGCCGATCGCCATCACTCCCAATAGCAGCCGATACAGATATATCTAGGTCCACACTCCATAGCTTCTTACCGCTTTCGGCATCGAAGGCATAGACTCTACCTTTTGTATCCGCCGCGAATAACCGATTATCACTCAGGGAAAGCTCAAAACGAGAGTAGCGAGTATCTTGCCCGGCACCTGCACTTGAGCTCCATATCTTCTGCAATTTAGCAGTGGGGGTAAACTCCACCAAGTCGGCGGGCTTCATGGCTAACACTTTCGGGTCGTTAGACTCACAAGCCGACAACAATGCCAACAAGCAAACAACTGCTAACAAACGCAGCATTAAGCATCTCCCCCTGCGTTTACAGTTTGAGGTAACGAAACTGCATCCAATTTAAGTTGAATCAGGCCGCGCCGGTTAAACTCGCTTGGCGGCAAAGTATCCAGCGCCATGCTGTACGCCGTATTTTGCCTCAGCCATCTTGCTTTGCGCAAGATAAATATCGCCGCGAATTTCAGCGTAAAGCGATTTGTAACTGTCTGAGGTAGGGTTAGCTACCGCCGCTAATGCCGCATCGTATTCACCCTTTGCAGAAAGAACGCGTGCTAATCGAGCCTTCGCAAGCTCTTGCATAGCCAAATTTGAACCGCCGTCAACAACTGACTGTAACCGCGACTCGGCGGCATCTAGCTGGTTGTCTTCAACACTTAAGCGCGCCAAAATTAGGTTGGCCATATCGGCATACAAAGTGCCGCTGCGTTCCGCTGCCACATCGTTCGCGATAACACCCAGCTCGGTTTTTTGTTCGCCGGTTAACGGTGCAGATGTGTCTTGATAAGTGTTCATCAGCGTTTCGAACTGCTTGGATGCCTCGGCCGCTTTCGACTCTTTATAGCCACCCCAAAGGTTCCAACCTGCGTAGCCAATGATGACAATTAAAATAGGGAGCACAATAGATACCCAGTTATCGTTCCACCAGGTTTTCAATGCTTCGATTTGTTCTTCTTCTGTAATATGATCTGCCACTTGTCGCTCCTAAACGATAATGCCTAAAAAATTAGGGTTGATACGTCTTCTTGTTTTATTGTTGTTTGTGGATCTTCTGTACGCAGGTATTTAACACCTACTTCACCAGCAGCGGCTTCTGTCTCCCCTAGTATCAGGGCGATTTCCGCACCACTGCGGTCTGCTTTTTTCAACTGGGTCTTGAAATTACCACCACCACAATTCACCTGTACCCGCAGATAAGGTGAATTCGCCCGCAAAACTTCGGCTAAAGCGAAGGCTTGCGGCATTACCTCGCCAACTGCCACGACATAGACATCAGTCGCGCGAGAAATTTCCTCGGGAAAAGCGTTTAATTCCTGTAACAGTAAAATTAAACGCTCCAAGCCCATGGCAAAACCGACCGCCGGGGTTGGTTTACCACCTAATTGCTCTACAAGTTTGTCATAACGACCACCCGCACACACAGTTCCCTGCGCACCAAGACGATCGGTAACCCATTCAAATACCGTTTTCCCGTAGTAATCTAAGCCGCGAACAAGACGAGTATTTACCGTAAAGTCAACGCCGGCACCCTTCAGCAATTCTTGCAATTGTGCAAAATGCTGCCGCGATTCCTCGTCGAGATAGTCCGCCAAATCTGGTGCGCCATCAAGTAACGACTGAGTTTTGGCACTTTTGCTATCGAGTATACGTAGTGGATTAGTCGTTAAGCGACGCTGGCTATCTTCATCCAGCTGATCTTTACGCGCCTCTAAATAAGCTACTAATGCATCGCGATAAGCTCGACGCGATTCATTGCTACCGAGACTATTGATCTGCAAAGTCACCGCCTGATCAATCCCCAACACTCGCCATAAACGAGCAGTCATCATTAACAATTCAGCGTCGACATCCGGCCCAAGATAGCCGTACGCCTCTACTCCAAACTGATGGAATTGGCGCAAGCGCCCTTTTTGAGGCTTTTCATAGCGGAACATCGGACCGGTATACCAAAGCTTTTGCGTGAGCGTGGCCCGATTGTAAAGCATCTGATGCTCTTCACAGGCACGCACACAAGATGCCGTACCTTCAGGCCGCAGCGTTAGGCTATCACCGTTGCGATCGTCAAACGTGTACATTTCTTTTTCAACAATATCGGTTACTTCACCAATAGAGCGTTTAAACAATTCGGTAGCTTCCAAAATAGGGAAGCGTATTTCTTGATAACCATAGCCCTGCACNGTTTCTGCAATTTGAGCTTCTAGATATTGCCAATAAGGAGACTCCTCCGGCAGGAGGTCGTTCATACCCTTAACAGCCTGTAATTTTTTTAACTGCTGACTCAATGTGTTGCCCTAAATCTTTTGTTTTGAATACTAAAATAGCNCGCTAGGCTTTCGCTATGATGTCTTTCTCTTGTGCTTCTTTTTCTGCGGCTCGCTTGCGAATCAACCGCTCAAGATTCTCGACTAAGTTGCCCTGCTCCAACTTTTGATCTGGCACACCACCCACATAAATAAGGTTCTTAGGGGTACCGCCGGCCAAACCAATATCGGCTTCTTTCGCTTCGCCAGGCCCATTCACGACACAACCGATGACTGCCACGTCCAACGGCGTAGTGATATCTTCCAAGCGCATCTCTAACTCGTTCATGGTTTTGATCACATCAAAGTTCTGACGCGAACAACTTGGACAAGCGATAAAATTAATACCTTTGTTGCGCAGTTTTAGGCTTTTCAGCATATCCCAAGCAACTTTAACTTCTTCTACTGGATCGGCGGCCAACGAAACCCTTACCGTGTCGCCAATTCCATCCATCAGCAAAATACCGAGACCAACGGATGACTTGACTGTCCCAGAGCGCAAGCCGCCAGCTTCAGTGATACCAAGATGCAAAGGCTGATCAATTTGCTGTGCCAACTTACGATAGGCGGCTACCGCCATAAAAATATCGGACGCTTTAACACTGACTTTGAAATTCTGGAAGTCTAAACGATCCAAAATATCAACGTGCCGCAGCGCGGATTCCACCAGCGCGTCTGGCGTTGGCTCACCGTATTTTTGCTGTAAATCTTTCTCTAACGAACCAGCATTAACGCCAATTCGAATTGGAATATTGAGGTCTCGAGCCTTGTTAACTACCGCCTCGATACGTTTTTCCCGACCGATATTCCCTGGGTTGATACGCAGGCAATCGACTCCAAGGTCAGCAACTCGCAGCGCAATGCGATAGTCAAAATGGATATCGGCTACCAGCGGCACTGTAACGAGCTTGCGGATCTTACCAAACGCTTCTGCCGCTTCCATACTAGGGACAGACACACGCACAATATCGGCACCGGCATTCTGAATTCGCTGGATCTGGGCAACTGTGGCCGCAACATCAGTGGTTTCCGTATTAGTCATGCTCTGCACACTAATCGGAGCATCGCCACCTACCGGTACGTTACCCACCATAATTTGACGTGACTTGCGTCGCTTGATCGGCGATTCGTAGAACATCTGTTTAACTACCTATCTAAATCGATTGTGTTTCGGGCTGAATCTGGCAATTTCGTAACATCAAGCACTAGCAACTCGGCTAGGGCGACACTTTAAAGCGAAGCGAGTTGTGCCCCGCTACAGGTACAATGCTATAAGGCTCGCCATTAATCGATATATCCGCGGCACGAGCATTGCCCAGCATCACATTAAAGGGGGCCTTACCAAAAAGCTGGAGATTATCCCCTGCATGCTTGCTCTTCGCAATTAATACCTCGCCCGTGGCATCAGTTACTTGCACCCAGCAATCATCAGAGAAGTTAAAAATCAATATGTCGCCCAAATGTTCGGTCGCAGCTATGTCGGTCGCAGCTA
>Ga0065722_100067_pt1 | contig 10592 bp, 4 predicted proteins | sample BansetMetagenome_FD_59109 | JGI IMG/M metagenome (GOLD analysis project Ga0065722, IMG submission 59109) | Bankia setacea gill microbial communities from Puget Sound, Washington, USA - Caecum Enriched | ecosystem: Host-associated > Mollusca > Digestive system > Ceca | place: United States...
CTTTTTCAGTGCCCACCAATTCTTGCGGAACCATACGGCCCTGCTCGTCTTGNCGCCATTCGATTTGAACCGTGTGCACGGCTTTTACATTGCCTTTGCCATCGTCTTCAATCTTTTTGGTCATGACCTGATAGTGGCGTGGGTCGTCGCCCTGTACGGCAATCGCTTCACTTTGCCCGTAATCCACCAACAGAGTTTTTGGCCATTCTGGCCAAGGGTTGTTGGGGGCACGCTCTTCGAANGGGCGTGGCATAATTTCCAACTGAGAAACGTGCTCACACCCGTGGCGTAGAGAGGTGGCCACACAGTCGGTGCCGGTGTCACCGCCACCGATAATCACTACATTTTTGCCTTTAGCAGAAATNTAGTTGCCGTCTTCTAAATCACTATCAAGCAAGCTCTTGGTGTTTTTACCGAGGAATTCCATGGCGAAATGAACGCCGTTTAATTCTCGACCGGGAACAGGCAAGTCGCGGGGCTTAGTCGCGCCTGTTGCAATAACCACCGCATCAAAATCTTTGTGCAATTGTTTTGCTGAAATGTCTTTGCCTATTTCAGTATTGGTAACGAAGACTATGCCTTCTTCTTTCATTATGTCGATACGACGATCCACATAATGTTTTTCCAGCTTCATATTGGGAATGCCATACATCAACAAACCCCCAATACGGTCGGCACGTTCATAAACCGTCACCNAATGGCCCGCTTTATTCAGCTGCGCTGCCGCNGCCAAACCCGATGGCCCAGAACCTACAACGGCTATGGTTTTACCGGAACGGCTTGCAGGTGGTTCGGGCTGTACCCAACCCTCCTCAAAGGCGCGCTCAATAATGGCGTACTCGTGAAGCTTAATCGTTACCGCAGGTGCATTAATGCCTAGCACACACGAACCTTCACAAGGAGCCGGACAAACACGGCCGGTAAATTCTGGAAAGTTGTTGGTGTGATGTAAACGCTCAATCGCTTCCTTCCAGCGACCGTGATAAATCAGGTCATTCCATTCTGGAATTAAATTGTTTACCGGGCAACCGGCAACACGCGGGGCGAACTCACTAATGCCGCTTTGACAAAAGGGCACGCCGCAATCCATGCATCGCGATGCCTGCTCTTGAATGCCAGCTTCTGGCATGTGTTCGTGCACTTCTTGCCAGTCCACTAAACGCTTTTGTGGATCCCTATCGGCTGGCAGAGCGCGATCAACTTTTAAAAAACCTGTTCGGATTTCCCATAATTCTCGCCCCCTTACGTCGCAGCCAGTTTAGCCAAGTGCATATCAAATGCAGCTTCGGCAACTTTCTGTTCGTTATCGTACTGGCCGCTGTTGCGCGCCTCTTTCATGTAACTTTGCATTTGCTTGTAGTCCACAGGCATTACCTTAACGAACTTCGCCAGGCTGGCTTCCCAGTCGGCCAAAATATCGGCCGCCACGTCGGAACCCGTTTGTTGCTGGTGTTCTGTAATTAAAGCTTTTAGTTCGGCAATGTCGGCTTCGTCTTCTGCTTTTTCAAGCTGCACCATTTCCATGTTGCACTTACTGGCGAAGTCGCCTTTTGTGTCTAGCACCCAAGCGTAACCACCGCTCATACCTGCGGCAAAGTTGCGCCCGGTCTCACCAAGAATAATGGCTTTTCCGCCNGTCATGTATTCACAGCCGTGGTCGCCCACACCTTCAACAACCGCCGTAACACCCGAGTTACGCACGCAGAAACGCTCACCGGCAATTCCGCGAATAAAAGCTTTACCGGCGGTGCCCCCGAAGAAGGCAACGTTACCAATCAAAATATTATCGCGCGGCTCGAAAGGTGACACCTTGGGAGGGTATACCACCATGTCGGCACCGGAGAGACCTTTACCGAAGTAATCGTTGGCATCACCCTCTAACTCAAAGCGAATACCCCGAGCCGCGAAAGCACCAAAACTCTGACCAGCAGAACCGTCGAATTTCACGTTAATAGTGCCCGCAGGCAAACCTTCGGCGCCGTAACGTTTGCTGATCTCGTTAGAGATCATGGTGCCTACGGTACGATCGGTGTTTACGATGTCTTTATGCAGGCTAACCTTTGTACCCTTCTCAAGAGCCGCGTGGGCTTCTTTAATGAGTGCTCGGTCAACAATGTCGTGAATCAGGTGCTTTTGTTCCACGCTGCGATACAGGGTGTCGCCTTCAGCGGCATCCTGCTTTTTCAAAACGGGCGACAAGTCCAAATGAGCTAACTTCCAATGATCTAAGCCTTCGCGCATTTTCAAGCACTGTGCCTGCCCGACCATTTCATTAATGGTGCGGAAGCCTAACTCGGCCATAATTTCACGCAAGCCTTGGGTCATCATGGTGAAGAAATTCACCACATTTTCTACCTTACCGGCATAGCGCTCTCGCAATTCTTTATTCTGCGTGGCAATACCGACCGGGCAAGTATTGAGGTGACACTTGCGCATCATGGTACAGCCTTCCACTACCAGTGCAGCGGTGGCAATACCCCACTCTTCGGCACCCAGCAGGGTGGCAATGGCAAGGTCGCGTGGTGTTTTCAACTGGCCGTCGGTTTGTACGGTAATGCGGCTGCGCAAACGGTTAGCGACCAATGTTTGGTGAGTTTCAGCCAAGCCTAACTCCCAGGGCAAACCCGCATGCTTGATGGAGCTAAGCGGCGACGCACCGGTACCGCCGTCGTAGCCAGCGATAAGCACAACATCGGCATAACCTTTACACACACCGGCCGCAATAGTGCCCACACCGGCTTCAGAAACCAACTTGACGTTTATACGCGCTTCGCGATTGGCGTTTTTNAGGTCGTAAATGAGCTGCGCCAGGTCTTCAATAGAGTAAATATCGTGGTGCGGTGGTGGCGATATCAGTCCAACACCAGGGGTTGAGCCTCGGGTGCGGCCAATCCATGCATCCACTTTATGGCCGGGTAGCTGACCGCCCTCACCGGGCTTGGCACCCTGAGCCATTTTAATTTGGATTTCGTCACAGTTAGCAAGGTAGTGACTGGTAACACCGAAGCGACCAGAAGCTACCTGCTTAATGCGGCTGAGCATGAGGTCGCCGTTTTCGTCTCGCTTAAAGCGAATAGGGTCTTCACCACCCTCACCACTGTTGCTCTTACCGCCAATGCGGTTCATGGCTTTGGCCAAGGTGGTGTGCGCTTCCCAGGAAATAGAACCGAAACTCATAGCTCCTGTAGCGAAACGCTTAAAGATGGCTTCTGCCGGCTCTACTTCTTCCAACGGAACAGAAGGCCGATCGGCATTAATATTCAGCAAGCCACGCAGGGTAAAGGCCGCGGTCGCCTGGTCGTCGACCTGCTGGGCGTATTCCTTAAACTGGCCGTAATCGTTGGCCGCCGTAGAATGCTGCAGCATGCGTATAGTGGTTGGGTTGAACAGGTGACGCTCACCATCGTGACGCCAGGCATATTCACCGCCGCTGTGCAGTATATTGTCAACATGGATACGGTTGGCGGCTGGGTAACCTTCGCGGTGCTTGGCCAACGCTTCGCGGGCGATTTCATCTAGGCCAATACCTTCAATACGGCTTATGGTTGCAGTGAAGTACTTTTCCACAACCGCACTGTTAATGCCCAGCGCCTCAAAAATTTGTGCGCCCTGGTAGCTCTGCAGCGTAGAGATACCCATTTTCGAGAAGATTTTTAGCAGACCACTGCCCACGGCTTTAGTGTATTTCTTCAGCAGGTCGGTATCGGCCAAGTTGCTGTCAAGCACACCTTCGTCGCGCATAACTTTAAGCGTTTCGATAGCCACATAGGGGTTAACGGCAGCAGCGCCATAACCAATAAGCGTCGCTAGGTGATGAGTTTCGCTTACATCACCCGACTCCACAATAATCTCAGCTTTTGCGCGCAGGCCATCTCGAATTAACGAGTGGTGAACCGCAGCCGTTGCCAGCAGTGACGGTATAGCGGCGTGATCGGTGTCGGCATTGCGATCGCTAAGGATAAGCAGCGAGTTGCCCTCGTTTACCGCGTCTTTGGCCGCGCGGCAAAGTTGATCTAACCCTTTTTCCAATTCGCCAGCACCACCGCCCGCACCGAACAGCGTATCGAGGGCTTTAGCCTTCAATTGGCTCTGATCTATATGCTTTAGCTTGGCTAGCTGTTCGTTGCTTAATAGCGGCTGTAAAATTTCAACTTTGCGACAGTGTTCGGGTGTTTCACTCAGCAGGTTTTTCGAAGCGCCTACGTAAGTGCGCAGCGACATCACCATTTCTTCCCGAATAGGGTCGATAGGCGGGTTGGTCACCTGGGCAAACAGCTGCTTAAAATAACTGGATAAGTGCTGAGGGCGGTCGGACATTACCGCCAGCGGGTTGTCGGCACCCATTGCCCCCAACGGCTCTTTACCGGTCTCTACCATTTGCTTGAGGATCACATTCAGATCTTCATAGGTGTAACCGAAGGCCTTCTGCTGGGTGCGCAGGTTTTCAATTTGTGGCAACTCAATACCCGCAGGAAGGGGTAAGGCATCCAGCTCCAACTTGTTGTTAGCCAGCCACTCGCCGTAAGGCTGGCGAGCACAGATGTCGGCTTTGACTTCGTCATCACTGATGATGCGACCTTCGTTGAGGTCGGCAATAAAGATTTTACCGGGCTGCAAGCGGCCTTTCTTAACCACGCGGGCGGGGTCTACACACAGTGCGCCGGTTTCGGAACCCATAATGACGGTGTCATCATCGGTTACGAGGAAGCGTGAGGGACGCAGGCCGTTGCGGTCTAGTGTGGCACCCACTACCTGACCATCGGTAAAGCTCACCGAGGCCGGGCCATCCCAAGGCTCCATAACATTCGCGTAATACTCGTAGAACGCGCGCTTGGTTGCATCCATATTGTCCTGGCTCTGCCAGGCTTCCGGTACCACCATCATCATCACCTGAGCCAACGGGCGACCACTCAGTACCAAAAGCTCGATAGCCATATCCAAGTTGGCGGAATCGGAGTTGTCACGGTTACAGATCGGCATCAGTAACTCTAGCTCTGCCTCGCTGAAATTGGCGCTATCGAACAACGCCTGACGGGCGGTCATCCAGTTGATATTGCCGCGAACGGTATTGATTTCACCATTGTGAGACAAGAAACGGAACGGCTGGGCACGACGCCAAGCAGGGAAGGTATTGGTGGAGAAACGGCTGTGGAACATGGCAATGGCCGATGTCAGGCGCTCATCACTCAGCTCAACATAGTATTCGCTCACCTGCGCGGTGGTGAACTGGCCCTTGTAGACAATGGTGCGGTTAGACAGCGAGGCAACGTAAAATTCGTCCTTCTCGCACCCTACCTTAGCATTGATTTGATGACCGCTGGCCTTACGCAGTACAAACAGTTTGCGNTGGAAGTCCTGCTGGCTCAAGCCTTCGGGCTTGGCGATAAACACCTGCTCAATTTTTGGCTCGGTTTCGCGTGCCGCGTAGCCTAGGGTGGAATTGTCGCCCGGCACACTGCGGTAGCCCAGTGAGCTAAGGCCCATCTTGGTCATAATAGACTCGAAGACACTGCGACACTGGTTTGCGTGATCGTCGCTCTGTGGGAAAAACACCATACCCACGCCGTAATCACCCACAGCGGGCAACTCAAAGCCCAACTTGGCCGTTTCTTCGGCCAAGAAATCGTGAGGGATCTGAATAAGAATACCGGCGCCATCGCCGCTATTTACGTCGTAACCGGTACCACCGCGGTGCTCCATGCAGGTAAGCATGGTGAGCGCATTGCGCACAATCTCGTGAGACCCACGGCTTTTCAGGTTAGCCACAAAGCCGATACCGCAGGCATCGTGCTCAAAATCAGGATGGTAGAGTCCTTGCGACTGGTCTTTTTCTCTCATAAACATTCTCGTATTTCATATTTCTCAGACAAACAAACCGCGCGGGATGACCCCTCGCGGTTCCTGAGAAGATTTCAATCATGTAATGCGGCGGGTTGGCACAGGTGTTTAGCCCTTATGCTATGGGCTATACCTGTACTTCCCTCCAACAGCGCAACGTTTCTATGGGCTAATTATTATTTTGTTCTGCCTGTATTGCTGTGAGGGCGATGGTGTAGACAATATCTTCCACCAGAGCACCGCGACTCAAATCATTCACCGGCTTCTTCAATCCCTGTAGAACCGGGCCAACGCTGACAACATTGGCGCTTCGCTGCACCGCCTTGTAGGTAGTGTTCCCCGTGTTTAAATCCGGGAAGACAAATACAGTTGCTTTACCTGCCACTGGACTATCGGGCGCTTTTGACGCCGCCACGCTGGCAATTGCGGCTGCATCATATTGCAGTGGGCCGTCAATGACCAGATCTGGACGCAATTTGCGCGCAATTTCTGTTGCTTCACGCACCTTATCCACGTCGCTACCCACCCCGGAAACCCCCGTGGAGTAACTGATCATCGCTACTCGCGGCTCAATTCCAAAGGCCTTAGCCGAATCGGCCGAACTGATAGCAATATCAGCCAAATCCTCCGCATTGGGGTTGGGGTTAACCGCACAATCGCCGTATACCAGCACTTGATCCGGCATCAACATAAAGAAAATGGAGGATACCAGACGGGTGTCATCGCGTGTTTTGATGAGCTGCAAGGCTGGGCGAATGGTGTTGGCGGTGGTGTGCACTGCGCCACTCACCAAACCATCCACTTCGTCTTGAGCCAACATCATGGTGCCAAGTACCACTTTGTCTTCCAGCAAGGCTTCGGCTTGGGGCGCACTCACATCTTTGTGTTTACGCAACTCCATCATTGGCTGAATATAGCGCGGGCGAATGGTCGCAGGGTCAAGAATTTCAATGTCGTCTGGCAGCACCAGACCATTGGCCTCTGCAACCAGAGTAATTTCTTCGCGATCACCCAGCAATAAACACTGCGCAATTTTACGTCGAGTACATTCAATAGCGGCCTGAATAGTACGCGGTTCGTTGCCCTCGGGCAGCACAATTTTCTTTGCTGCACTCTGCGCCAAAGTCATTAGATGATGGCGGAAAGCCGGGGGTGACATGCGTGAATCCTGAGGCAGCGCGGCACGCTCCGCCAACCATTTAATATCAATGGAGCGAGCGACCTCATCCATTACCTCCAGCATGCGGGGTACGTCATCGGCTGGCACTTCGTTATTCATGCCATCTAGCAACTGAACGGTTTCGAGCGAGTCATAACGCGTAACAAGCACAGGNAACCCGGTATTAAAGGCTCCACGGCAAAGCTGTAAAACTTTCTCGTCGGGTACCATTTCGCCGGTAAACAGAATGCCCGCNAGCGGCACGCCGTTAAGTACGGCCTGGGAGGCCGCGAGTAAAATATCGATACGGTCACCCGGGGTAACAATCAAGGTTCCCGCCTTTAGGGCGTAGAGCATATTGGGAACGGTACGGGCACAAAGCACAACGTTGCTCACACGGCGTGTGTCCATTTGCCCGGCATTCACAATACGGGCACTTACACTATTGGCAATATCCTGTGTACGCGGCGCAACAAAGTGTGGGTTCCAATGAATAATACCCAAGCACCGAAAATTCTTGTGGTTGAATACCGGCGTTTTCCGTTTGAAATCTTCAAAGCTACGTTCCTGTACTTCCCAACCGCTAACGTTGTCATCAGCAGAAACACGCTTATTGCCCTTAGGCGGTGCCCCCACTTTATTGATGATACAACCGAGCAAACGTGGGTTATCGAAACCGCCAAAAATACTGGCGGTAATATTAATACGCTCNCTCCACTCAGCGGAGGTGTAGTGCTTTTTGGCGGTCACNATAATAACTTCACTGCCCAATGTAGCCGCCATGCGCTGGTTCAAGCGCGCAATGTAGTCTTCATTTGGGCGCGGCACCAAGCCTTCGATCACCATCACATCAGCATCACCACAGGACACCTGATAGTTAGTAATCACTTCCTCCATAAGCGTGTCAAAATCGCCGTTCGCCACTTTCTGTTGAGCATAGGAAAGGCTTACCGAATCACCAGATTGCAAACCTACCGTCTGCTTAATCAGCTCGGTAGAGCGAGTAGAACCGGAATCGGAACCGTAAATTTGTGCAACGGGTTTAAAGAAGGCTACGCGCACGCCAATTTGATCAAGAGCACGAACCAAACCGAGACACGCCGACGTTAACCCGGTACCTGAAGTAGTTGGAGCAAGATAAAAGCTGCGCATTATTGAGCGACCTCCTTCCCATTTAATAGACTGAGCGCATCTCGCGCGATCATCGCTTCTTCATTTGTTTGAATAACCATTGCGACCGTACTACCGGCCTCGGTGATAACACCACCGGCTTCGCGACCATGAATATCGTTACTGGAAACATCCACGCGGAAACCAAAAATAACCAGTTGCTCTAGTACCCGCGCTCGAATACCTGGGCTGTTCTCGCCAATTCCCCCGGTAAATATCAACGCATCCACACGAGAGAGGGATGCCGTAAGCGCCGCCAAATGGCGTGCCAGACGGAAGCAAAATACATCTATCGCAATAATAGCGCCTTCACTCCCCGACTCTGCTGCGGCAACAAGGGTTCGCATGTCATTACTGACTTCAGATAAACCCAGCAAACCCGATTCTCTGTTTAGTACATCGGTAATACGGCTTAACGACCAACCGAGCGTGTCCTGTAAATATTGGTGAAGGCTCGGATCAACATCCCCAGAACGGGTTCCCATCACCAGCCCTTCTAACGGGGTAAGACCCATGGTGGTATCAACACTTTTACCGTTAACCACCGCCGTAGCACTACAACCATTACCGAGGTGTGCCACCAGAATTTGGCTGTCATCTTCGCTAAGTTTCAATTGCTCGATAGCGGTTTCAGCAACGTAGCGATGGCTGGTGCCATGAAAACCGTATCGACGAATACCCTGCTCTTTATAGAGCTTGTAGGGAATGGGGTACAAAAAGGCCTTGCTCGGAAGTGTTTGATGGAAAGCTGTGTCAAAAACAGCGACCTGTGGTAATTCTGGGTAAAGCTCTTTCACCAACTCAATACCCAGTACATTCGCTGGGTTATGAAGAGGCGCCAGCGCAGAGCAAGAGCGAATGTCTGCAAGCACCTTGTCGTCTATTTTAACCGATGCCGAAAAGGTTTCGCCCCCGTGTACAACCCGGTGACCCACTACGGCAACATCATCAAAACTTAAATCATAGGCCGGCAACTTTTCCACCAAGGTTTGAATCGCCGCCTCGTGATCACGGTGTATATCTAATTGCTCCTTTCGCCCATCGACGGCTTTTAGGCTCATAAAAGCCTCAGAGGTACCCAACTTTTCGGCTATCCCGGTAAGCAGTGGCGCTTCAGATTCAGTCGAAAAAAGAGAAAACTTGAAAGACGAACTTCCACTGTTAAAAACAAGAACATGCTGCATATTTCGTTTCGCTCGCACCTATATCAGATAAAAAGGGCCTTAGAGGCCCTGGCGGAGCCTATAGTAAACGAGATTGTCAGGCCAGTTTTTGATTTGGCTTGACAATTCATCAAATTTATCGAATATACAAAAAGATAAATGGTAATGATGTTACTTTTTCAACGCTCACGATAGAAGACATAGACACGAAAGGTGCTCTCCTCCCCCCTGAACTGCGCAAGCTATTCAGGCAAGCCAAGCATTCCCTTTCAGTAGAAAATCCCATGAACGCAGGCCCAAGTATAGACAGAAGTCACCCAACAAAAGCACCCAAAGGATAAAGGACACCGCTATTAATGTGTTTTGGCCTCTGGCTTTGCATGCGATTCATGTGCAGGGGGAAATTTACAGGCACACCGGTGGTCTGGCGATAAATTTAGGCACTGTTCTTGAATCGCATGTAAAGCCCCGAAGCGCGGAGTCTGGCAAGACTTATACGGCGCAGATCGGCTTGGGAAAGCAGCTCGCCTTGCGCGACCCTACACTAAGCTTTCCAGGCCGCGAGAAGCTTAAAGCCACTGAATCGCCGTGTCGAAAAAATCAACAGCAGCAAGCAAAAAGTTGACGTTTTAGCAACGATCCTACTCCGTAATCACGCGAGTTCAGGAGGAGGAAAGCATTGGCTTAAGCGTCGTTTGAGTGACAATTTCGACCAGACACTGGTGACACAAGCAACTATCCCATTGCTGCGCGATAATTTCACGCTGCTGCCTACTCAGCTCAACACTGCTGCAATGGCACAGAGTAATTGAACCCATTTTGCACTCGAAGGAGGCCTGGCAGCGAGGGCACGGCAAAATCTCGTGATGCGGCATAACACCTACCTCAAACCCTATATGTTGTGAATTATATAACAATCAAATACTACATGCTGTGCTTGAAGTCAGCTTGAACCATATCAAACATAGTGCTTTAGTGGCCCCCAGCTTTGCGGGCAAAGCTAGCCGAGCGCGCAAAGCTTATGTACGTGCAAGCGCCAATCGTAATAGCCCCGCCGCGTGGGAGCTTTCATTTTCACTAGCACGCATCCCCAGATGGATCTGCTTAGACACGCCAGCACAACCCAGCGATATCGGAACTACCGCAAACTGCCCGGCAAATTGCTCAACTAACCAGCGCGGCAAACAGGCAACCCCACGACCGGCCGAGACAAGTTGCAGCATAATTTCCGTTGCTTCAACGGTTTTACGGCGCGCTGGCAC
>Ga0065722_100055_pt1 | contig 10519 bp, 8 predicted proteins | sample BansetMetagenome_FD_59109 | JGI IMG/M metagenome (GOLD analysis project Ga0065722, IMG submission 59109) | Bankia setacea gill microbial communities from Puget Sound, Washington, USA - Caecum Enriched | ecosystem: Host-associated > Mollusca > Digestive system > Ceca | place: United States...
TACCTGTGGTGAGTAATGCGGCCTCGCTTAGTTGTGGGTTATCCCAGCTGGAGACGAGGGCGTCTACTTGTTTCACCTTTATCCGTGTGTGTGCAGCCGGTGAGCCGGAAAGATCGGTACCGGTAATGCGCAACACAAGGGTTTTGGTTGAATCGAAGTTAAAACTTTCTTCGATGTACAGTTCGGTTGAATCAGTGGCCTCGCCGGTTAGACGCTCTTGGCTTGGTGTGTAGCTTGGGGNCTTTACTGCGCTTGTTGGTGTTGGTGTTGGTGTTGGCTCTAATGTCGCAGTAATATTTGCAGCTGTGCTTGCGCCGGTTGGCGCAGAGCTGGCCGATGTGCTGCTACCGCCNCCGCAGCCGATGGAGAGACAACAATACAGAGTCAGTATGGCTGGAATATAAAGTTTCATCGATTTACCCTCAATTTCAATTGGTGATTAATGTGCACTGCAAGTGGGTCGGCTAAGCTCCAAGTCGCTTGTTGCTTGGAAGCCTATCGAACGGGTGTTGCCTGGTATCAGTAGGCTGTTCCAGCCCAAATTTTCTGCGACCAGTACGCCCGCCTCACTATAGGACGTGATANCACCCCAGCCTGTCAGTAATGGTCACTGCTTGGCTTAAGTCGAAGGCTATGCTCCAGCTGTGAAGGTCGATTTCTCCGTTGTTTACTATTTCAGCGTCTACTTGAATTTGTCCATCGAGCTGTGAAAAACCGATGATATTACAATCAATCGCATTGGCTGCGCTGGCACTTTGTGGCGGTAACGCGGGTTCAAAGCGGTTGTCGTCACGGCAAAAGTAGTGGGTATTGCGGGCCGAAGAGTGAAACCAGTTCTGGGCGGTCTGTCCGGAGCTTTCTACCCAAGTTTCGTACTCAGGGAATGCCCAGAGCACATCGATATACTCTTTGGGGTAACACCAGTTAGTTGTAACTTTAAGCGCCCATGGCAGGTTGCTAGCGTTCTTGAAATAGCGATTAGTTTCGGGGTTGGAGGTGTCATCGTTTTTTCCCAGCTGGCTAGAGTCAAACAGGTTGGTGGGCGGATAATTCGCAAAGTGAATCTCACGGCCACGAAAATCGGTGCGAAAAATAAAGAAGTCGAGATCTGAGTGGTTTAGTTGCGGTGGCGCGTTGCTGAAACTGATGTCGAGGGTGAAGGCTACTGGGTCGAAAGTGGCGCAGTCTGCTTTTGTATTGAAGTGCGAGCAGCTTCCGGATTCGCCGGTGTTGGTATAGGTATGGCTATCTTGCCATAGGGCAATTACCAAATCGGACTGCCCTGCTTCGGCGTTTTTTTCGTAGACTTTTCCGGCGATGTTAAGGCTAGCGTTGGCGAGTTGCGATGGTGCGACGGACATCAGTCGAAGGGCAAAGCCGTTATGCTGACTGGCACCCCGGGCGTCTATATAGCCATGGATAATTACACCACTAATATGGCCGTTGGCGTCGTAGGTGGTTTGCATGCGTTCACGCACGACTAGGTCGTTCATATCGTAGTCGCCCATGTCTGGCCAGTTATCCTCATAGGCAAGTGTGACCCAATCAGTTTGTGAGGGAAAAAAGCTACTGAATGCGCGGCTATAGTCGTTTGGGAACTCGTCCTCACTGTCGGCGATACCGTCGGCATCGCTATCGTTGGCTTCAGGGATCTTTACTAGAGAAGCGGTTTGAATGGCTGTCGAAGGNGAGGCTTTGACAGAAAAGACGGCGTCATTAAAGTCGTTGTCACCCCAGCTCCTTGGTAAATCTTCAAATCCAATAATCACTTCGGCAACGTCTTCATCAAACAGCAGTACGTTGTGCTGTCTCAACTCATCGGTAGGGTCTGGGTTCAGGTGTTTGAGCGAGTAGTAGTAAGGTACGGCAAAGGGCTTAACACCTGTATCGTACCAAAAACCGTTAGCTGCAATAAAAAAACCAATGCTGGTTCCGGCTTCAAAGTACCCTAGGTTTACCCGGTGGCCATTGGTTAAGTGAGGGTATGAAAGGTTGGGGAAAATAACGGTTTCATCTATTTCTTCACGGGTGGTTGGCGGGTTGTTTTTATCAAACGTAAAAAACCCGAAAGAATTCCGGTAGCCTGCGCCTTCATGTAAGAAGGTAACGGAAACTTCGCCGTCTTCCTGTAAGGTAATGTTAGAGCCTTGGTCACCGGTAAGAAAAGCTTCATTTACTTTTGCTTCTGGCAGTGCGTTAGCAATGCGATTAAAAAAATCGGTAGGATACTCGTTGCGGGCATACGCTAATTGGTCCGGCTTTCCGGTACTTTGGTTGTAGCCATACGGCCAAGATTGTCCCGATAAGAAATTCCAAATGTATTGTCCATCAACCATTTCTGTAGCGTTGGATTTGTGCGAGGCAAGTATGCAGCCTGCCACCAGAATTAGCGCTTTCATTTCGTTGGAGATCATCGTGATACCTGCCTTAAGGGTTTAAGCTATAAACTAGGTATTACGAAAACTGTGCCAATGTTGAAAAATTAAATTAGTGGGTGAAAATGGCGATTTTTCCTAACATTTATCGAAGTTAGAGCATTTTTTCCCATATTGATTTGCATAATGAAAATACCGAAAGAGCTTGCCGTNAGTGTTCTGTCAGTATGCAAAACCAAACAAGGCGCCATTGGCGCCTTGTTTGGTTTTGTTCGCTTGAGTAAGCATTCAGCAATGGCTGCGATTTGTTGTTAGTGGGTTAAGCCTTGCATAGTGTTTGAGGGTGGAAAGCCTGTATTTCGTTCTCAAGCGTAATGATTTGAGGGGTAGAAGCTTTAATCTTGGATCGCCCATAATGGCATGGGCTGCTTTTAATTCGCCGTTTGTTATCAGTGTTTCAGCAATGTGAATTAAATGTGTGGCGGTGTAAGCCAGTACCACTGTGTGTAACTCTCTGGGTATTTGATTGAGGATCACGCCCTTTAGTAGGCGTCGACTGAANGGGCATTCNTGATAACTGATAATGGCGTTGCAGGCTCTGTTGTTGGCATCAAGTTGATAAACTGAAAGTTGAACTGGGCTGTACGCGATATCGGTTTTTAAAGCCACTTTTGACCAAACGTCTTGATCCTCACCCATGGGTTCGTTCAGTGGGAACCCTCCTATTTCGTTTAGCAGGGTTTTCTCTATACAAACTGATGATGTCATAAAGGGTAAATCGCCACGAGCGGATATTGAAAAATAGTTATTTAAAATAGAGTTCTTATAGGTTCGATTATTCATTCGAATTTTCGGTTGNATTCTTTTTCCGGCTTGTTGTTTGTAGTAGTTGGTGGCCTGCGCGCGCGCGCGCGGGAACTGCCGGATTAACACCACTAATTTCTCTATAAAGCCTGGTAGCCAGTGGTCGTCTGCATCTAAAAAAGCAATATGGCTGCCCGTTGCTTCTTTAATGCCCGTGTTGCGTGCCGAGGATACGCCGCCATTGGTTTGGTGGATTAACCGTGTTTTGTACAGGGCGGGGTTATGCGCTATTGCTTCGGCAACGGCGGCTGCGCTTTTATCTGTTGAGCCATCGTCTATTACCAGTATTTCATGTGCCGAATATGTTTGAGCGGCTACGGATATGAGCGTTTTNACGATATGTAGCTCTTTGTTGTAAAGGGGGATGACCACTGAAATTGTGGGGCATTTAGCTTTCATTTACGTTACTCCAGTTGGACATGGCCATATTCACGGCTTGAGGAACTGTTAACTCTGGTGTTTCGAACCCTTGATCGAGAGCGTGCAACATTGTTTCAGATAAACATTCGGGGTCTATGTTTTCCGCATCAAATTGATACGCTTTGGGAATACCAACTTGTTCGCACCAGCCGTTACATTTACTGTGGTAATTCAGCGAAAAAACCGGTGACTCGGCTAAAAATGCAAGAATAGCCGCATGTAAACGCATCCCCAGCACCAGCTCAAAACGGCCTAAATTTGCAAGAACGTTATGTGGGTTCGGGTTGTAGCTAATATGTTCAGCCACGGCGTTTTTGGGTAGAAGCGCAATGAGTTCTTTATGTATAGCCTTGTCACCGAGGGTTTCGTGGCCATTAAAATCCAGGAAGGTGAAGCGCTTGCCGGTTTGTCTGTACACTTTACTGAGGGCGGCTGCCAGCGATTTCAGACGTTGGGTTTCACGCTCCTCGTTGAGTCCACTAAGGCGCTCTTTGGGACATAGCGATATGGCAATACCTTCTCTTGCGCGTTGGGCAGGCTGTATTTTCTTAGACATTTTTAATAGCGGCGCAAGATCGAATGTGAGCTTTACATTAGCGCTGGGGGCGATGGTGCTTGCGATGTCATAACTATGCCAATCGCGAACGCCAACAAAGGCACATTCGTTTAACAGTTTTGCACAGGCAATTTCGGCTTTATTGTTTTTAAACGGGCCTATGCCAATACCTACGCCTATGGCTTTTCTTCGACCGCTGAGTTTGATTAGGTCGCGTTTAATACCAATGTCGTGTTCGTTGTGCAGTACTGAGCCTCCACCAAAGAAAACGCGATTACAGCCCACAGATTTCCCATATTGCAAAAGCCTGTTTTGACCACGGAACCTTTGCTGGGCTTTTAAGGTGGCGGAGAAGCTCCCGGCACCATCAATATGAAGTGGTTGTGGTGTGCTGACAACGAAATCGCTATAACGATAGAATTTCTGTGCGCCCCAAACGGTGCTTGCCANGAGTGCGTCGTCTCCTGAATTCTGCATGCCGTAATAACCGCACAAATAAGCTTTATGACTCATATTTTACCTCTTAGTCGAATGATTATTTATGCTCTAGCTGGAGCAAGAGTAGTGCCAGTGTGGTTGATTTGTGGGCGTAAGCTGATACCCAGCCAAAGCAGTGCTGGCCAGTAGATGTAAGCGAGTATTTCTAGGTTTTCGAAAAAACTGTAGCTCAGCATGATTACGCAAATACCTAGCGCCGTTCGTGCCGTTTTTGATTTTTGTGCGGCGATAAGCATGTAAATAGACGTGAGTGCCAGCGGTAATGCTAGGGCAAATAGACCCACAATGCCTTTGACAAAGAGCAACCCGTACCAGGAGTGGTGAGTGCCGATTGGCATATACTCAACAATCTTCGGCCCGCGTTCGACGGTACCGTGGCCCCATATGGGCGCTTCATTTTCCCAGCGTTGTAATGCCAGCCTCGCGAGAGTGCCGCGCACACGGGTAGAGCCGGGGCGACTTTCTTTAACCTGGGTGTAAGACTCCAAAACCCACTGGTAAATGGGTTCACCTAGTAACACGAGGGCGGGCAGAATAATGGCGGCGGCTATCCAGCTGAGGGGATGGTTGAGCGTGCTGAGTAAAATCATAATGGGCACAATCGCAATGAATATAGCCCAGCCGGCCCGCGACTGGCACAGCAGGCACATAGTGAGTGCGCCGGCAATACCCAGTAAACGCCATCTTCGATTAGATTCCTGTAGACATATCACCAGTTGAAAGCAGCTCAATAGTCCTGCCGCCGGAGCCCAGGGGCCAGTAAATTGCCAGCGGGCCATACCGGTTTCAGGGTTTATGCCAAATAGCCTGACTCGAAAGGCTTCTTCTGGGCCGCCGATGACTTTGAAGGGGGACATATACAATTCCCCCGACAGGCCAATTACGTAGGCTGCTATGCCCAGAAGGGCGAAGGGAATAGCACTGGCCGCGGCGACGCATACACCTCGGGTGACGACCTGTGGACGTATAGTGGTGATGCAACCGAGTAGCGGGAAAAGTGCGAGCAGTGCCCAGCCTTTGGCCCAACCGATTGTCGATTTAATTGTGGCACCCGTACCGAGTTGTCGGTCGATATGGGCAATGAGTAGGGCAGCTAGCATTACTAGCATGGCTAATATCCAGAACCACACTATGGGTGAGACTAAGGCCAGAATGGGCACAGGGAATTTGGCTTTACCCAGCAGGTAAACGCGCAGCAAGAAAACCCCCAGCAGTGCCCAGCCAAGTACAGATCCCAGTACATAGAGCCCCCCGACTACATAAATGGGGTAGCTGAATATCAGTGCAGAATAAACTAGCTGTTCTTCAGCAGTAAGCTGATTAAATATTGACGGTGCCATGCGGTGAATAATCCAAACAGAATAAAGAGAATCGCCATTGCGCCGATAGCGATAGCGATAGTGGTGTTAGGGCTTTTGGGGGCATAGGGTAAAGAAGGTAAACCCAGCATCTGTAAGGCTGGGTAAGAAGCAAAAATGTCCGATTTACCCGCTTCCAGTTTGACCGCAGCCGAGGTAAATACGGCTTCGGCAAGTGCGTGTTCACGTTCCAGCCGCTCTAATTCAGCCGACTCACGGGTAAACACTTTAAGTCGGTCTTCGAGTTTCGTTTCAGTAATATCTAGCTGAGTGCTCTCTGCTTGAAGGCCCTGAAGTTTTGCGTAATTCTCCATTAGTGAAGCGAACAGCTCTGCCCGATGGATACTTGAGGCTAGATCGATGTTGTGCAGAATTTCGGCCGACTGAGTGCCAACCAACTTGGTACTCCTGAACTTTAGCGATTGCTGTGCTGTATCGTAGCGTAGGTTTTGTGCCACCACCTTNGGGTGTTTACTGCCCCATAGGCTGGAATACTCGGCTACTTTCATGGCGCTGGTGTCCAGTTCTTTCAAGTAGCCTCGGAATTCGGGATCACTTTGCAGGCGAAACGCTTGTCCAGCCAGTGCGGGGGATACCCCTAAATCAATCCCTAGCTGGCGAACAAAATCATGGGCGTTACGGACGCTAGATTGAACAGACATACGCCGCTCATTGATATTGGTAAGCGTGTGCATGAGTTGTGTAACTTGTTCGCCAGAGACCAGCAGTGAACGTTGTTGAAAATCAACGATGGCCTGTCGGGTTTGCATCAGCCGCAAGCGGTATTGCTCCATTACCGAGGAAATACTGTTGTCTCTTCGCAACATTTCATCCTGACGCAGGCGTTCGAGTTCCTCCTGAAAAGAGTCAAATAAAGCCCAGGCATATCGCTGTGCCGATTCAGCGGAGCCACCATCGGCGTGGATATAAATAATGGAAGTACGTTCGCGCAGCTCGATACGAGGTGGTGTTAATGCTGTGGGGTGAACCCCCAAGCGTGCGGCTGCACTTTGTATTACGCCCCGGCTTTTGAAAATCTCTTTATAGTTCACCAGCGGGTTGAAGGCGATACTTGAAAATGGTGTGCGGGTAGACTGTGAGGCTGACCCAACGTCGTCGATAGCAAAGTTACTGGAACTGCCAGACCCAGGCAGAACCACACTTAAGGCGCTTGCGTAAACGGGAGGTTTACTGAGATAGGCGACCACTAGCCCAGCCACGATGAGGGTCGCAAGCAGGGATACCCATAGGTATTTGTATTGACGAAAGCGGCGGCTAAACCGGCCTTGGTGTGTTGCTAGTACGGGAAGCGTATTCATCGTTTAGCCCTCTAAAACATCAGTAGGATCGGGGAGATGATCTCGCTGACACTGCGGGCAATATCCCGTAGGTTTGAAGCGTCTGAGTCATAACAGGCGATGGCGTCATTGGGCATCAGATGAGGATTAATGTCCTCGCGGTGAGGAAACCGCAGAAGAGATTCGACCGAACGTTCAATGACCTGCATTTGATCGGTGATGGGGTTTTTACTGGAGAGCACTATTTTACGTGGCGCGTTAACAAACTGGGTGCCGCCCACGCAGTTTGCAGAAACGGCGGCTTGAAGAAGGGTTGAGCCGTAGGGCAAGTTACTGCTGTAGCGACCAATCGCTGCGCCTGAATTATCGTTCGCGGGTTGGGTTAAGTTAGACATAAATACGCGAAAGCCACGTGGTGTAACCTGCGAGGGGCGTGCGAGACTGGATTGAAAGCAACCGGTGGTGGGCACAATGATTTGATCGCCGTCTACTAGCGCTACGTCTTGCACGGGTTTGCCCTGCATAACACCGGAGAGGTCCAGCTCAACCTGCCAGCCACGGCGTAACAAGATCACTTGATCTAGTTTGGCATCCGGACGAATACCGGAAGCCGCACGAATAGCTTCTACAATCGAACGCTTAGCGGCAAAATCGCCAATAGCGCTGAGGCGTTCACTGACAATGCTTTCTTGGCTATTCTCGTTAATNGTGACTCGGCCAGGGTTAAATACCGCACCGCTCACACCAATGTTCACCGGTGCCCAGTGTTTTACTCGAACGCTGGCTCGGGCTGCAGTGGGCCGNAAAATTTCTGCGCGAACCAGTGCCATCTCAATTTTTTCAGCGAGCTGCTGAACGGTAAGGCCGGCGGAGGCAATGGGTAAAAGCAGGGGTATATGCAGGGAGCCATCGGGGTTTAAAACATATTCGTTATTAAAGCCCTCACCGTTTTCGATTTGTACTTCCAGCATGTCCCCGGGGCTGAGGGGTATACCACGATTAAAAGCATAGCTGGGAGGCGTGGCGAATTTGGATTTCTGAGACGGATCTAACGCGTGGTCTGCTCGAAAATGTGCTGTTCTATAGTTATCGNCTGAATCTTCGCAATTCAGGTTAGAGGCGAACACGTGGCGNTGACTTCCGTCATGGGCAACATGGTGACCGCTATCGCCCGGCTGGCCATAAAATTCACCATCGGCATCTACGGGGGATCTTAAGGCGTGGTGCTGCGTACACGCGGTGGTAAACAGGCAGCTAACCAAGAAGACTGACTTTAAAATAGATGAAGATAGCATAGTGACCTCGCAACATTTTCTTTAATATTGCATGGGCCGTGCCATATCTTAAGTTATTGATTTACATAGTAAAATGTATGTCGAGCGAAGAATTTGAAGATGTATATTCGTAATCTGCAAATAGCTACATTGCGCAATTTGCACTTTGCAAAAACGTGAGAGGCTGATGTGTAGTGGCTTTTTTAGTGTTGGCGGCGAAAATGACGTNGCACGGTTGGCGTGGNGCATTCACAGAAACCTGCNTTTTTTAGATGAGAGATCACCATGACCCGTAATAGTAAGCGAAATATAGACGTCTATACGCACCATGTTATGAGCGCTATTGACCCTGAGGTTACTAAAACTTTAAATCTTGTTCAGTTGCGCGCAATTCGCACGGCGGTTAGTGCGAATGCGCCTTTTCGTCAGCATGCCATCGATATTCGAGGAGTGTTACCGCTGTATTTTCTAAAACTCTATTTTGTTATTTTGATGGGCAAAGACCGTAGGTTGGACACCCGAGCAAAGGAACAAAAAAGGATGGTGCACATGCAGGGNCTCAGCACTTTTGTATTTGCGTACTTTATGCTGGCGGCTGCCGTGCCGATATTGNTAATAGTTGTGTANNTTATAAAAAGTATTTTAGGTATTGATCTGTTCCCAGATCAACACCTGTTTGATTTTTTTAAGGATCTTTAGGGTNCTCTTAGTACGCACCGCGACCACTTATCACCGCGGGCAAGGTTTTCAACAAAATATTAATATCCAGTAAAAGGCTTTTACGGGTTACGTAACGGAGGTCCAGATCAATCTGCTGTTCGAATGTAGTGTCGGCCCGGCCAGATACCTGCCATAAACCGGTCAAGCCNGGCGTTACCTGCAATCGCCGTCGAGCTTTATAATCGTATACCGCNACTTCCTGTGGCAGTGCGGGACGAGGACCAACCAAGGCCATCTCACCTTTCACTACATTCAATAATTGCGGTAGTTCGTCTATGGACAGTTTGCGAATAATTTGACCAATGGGAGTAACACGGGGATCGCTAAAATGTTTTTTGCACACACCCTCACGATCACTCTGCTTATTCTGTACTTCGATATGACTGGGATGATCTGCACCATACATAGAGCGAAATTTATATAACTTAAATTCCACACCATTTTTACCCACTCTTTGTTGGCAAAAGATTGCCGAACCTTTACTTTCCAAGCGTATCGCCAAGCACACGAGCAGTAATATGGGGGACAGCACAACAAGCCCGGCGGCCGCGGCAGTACGCTGAATACTTGGAGATAAACCGGGCTCACCGAGGGTAAACCAAGGGTGCTGAGAGAATGAAGAAATAAATTTTGAGAACGCAGATGGCTGATAATTTAACATGGCTGTAACTCCAAAAACGGATTTCGACTTAAGTCTAAAAAATATGGGGTTGTTGATCTTGCTAGTGGCTAGTTGGCCGGTTATAAAAAGCTAAACGCAGTAGGTAAAGGGGGTTGCCCATTACGTAACGGTTAAACTTTNCTCGTGGTTCCATCAGTAGGCGAAAAATCCACTCCATACCTATCTCGCGCATCCACGATGGTGCTCTGCGAATATTGCCAGAGTAGAAATCGAACAACCCGCCCACCGCTATAATGGTTCGGATATTGAGTTGGTGTTGATGGCTTTCCACCCACTGCTCCTGAACGGGGGAGCCCATTGCCACTAGGCAAATATCGGCACCGGAGGCATTTATCATGTCGATGACTTCATCAGAATGATTTTTGTCGAAATATCCGTGATGAATACCGGCGATATCTAGCTGGGGCCACTGTTGTTGAAGATTTTGTGCGGCTTTTTCGGCTACTCCAGGCGCTGATCCAAGCATGAATATCG
>Ga0065722_104505_pt1 | contig 10485 bp, 9 predicted proteins | sample BansetMetagenome_FD_59109 | JGI IMG/M metagenome (GOLD analysis project Ga0065722, IMG submission 59109) | Bankia setacea gill microbial communities from Puget Sound, Washington, USA - Caecum Enriched | ecosystem: Host-associated > Mollusca > Digestive system > Ceca | place: United States...
GCTGGGGGGCGTTTCCTAGAGCGAGGTTAAACATAAAAGTACTGTATAAAAAGGGAGTGCCTGTATTGTTTGGTTGAGCAGGTATTCTGAATATGAATTGTTTTAGTGAGGAAGTTTTTATGGATGATGTAGCTTCATATTTTCGGTACTGGGGGAAGGCGACAAAAAAACCGGATAGTGCGGAGTTAGACTATCATCTATTGCCATTTCACTGTATGGATGTAGCCGCGGTCGCGGATGTATGGTTGGATGAGTCAAATACTTTGCTCTTGCAGGTTAGTGCTCATCTTTCTACCACTAAGGAACAGTCAAAGCGCATAATTTTGTTTTATATCCTACTGCACGATTTAGGTAAGTTTGATGCACGCTTCCAAAATTTCTGTGAAGGTATTAGGCAGCTTTTACAGGGCGATGAGTGGGAGGTGGAGCCGGATATTACATATTATTCACACGGTTCATGTGGCTATCGCCAATTTGTAGAAAAGTACGGTAGTAATGAGGCAATGAAAGCCGTGGCAGGTCATCATGGGTATTGTGATACATCGTTTGGATACGATGTGCCTGACGCCGATGAGGGGTTAATAAAATTAGACGAGCGCGCTAGAGAGGAATGGATACAGTTTAGTTTGGGGTTTTGTGAATTGGAAAAAATCCCTAATGTCGGTGAAATTCCATTGCTGGCGGGTTTGTGCAGCGTAGCTGATTGGGTGGGCTCATCCATTACTAATTTCACCACTGACCAAGCGTTTAACTTAGAGAGCTATTACCAGCAGGCTTTGCCGCGTGCAAAAGAGGCTTTGCTAGCAACTGGTATGATTGAAAGGTTGCAAGGTGCCGGCTTTGAGTATCTATTTAAAACTTATCGGGCCAGAGGTATTCAAACTCTATTGCCTAAGATCCCTTTGAAGACCGGTTTAATTTTAGTGGAGTCTGACACTGGTTCGGGTAAAACGGAGTTTGCATTGTCATATGGGTCGGAGCTAATAAAGGCTGGTTTGGCGGACGGTATGGTTTTTGGTTTGCCCACGCAGGCTACGGCAAATGGTTTATTTGATCGAGTGGGTGAGGCTGCAGAAAAATTATTTCCTGACGCTAAAGCAACCTTAGCTCACGGAAAATCTAAGTATTTGTTTTCTGATGAAAGTGGTTTCTTGCATCAGTCAAATAAACGAGCGTTCCTAGGGTCGATGTCGGTAGCCACAATCGACCAAATTTTGATGGGGGTGTTAGGCGTTCGCCATCAATTTGTTCGTTCTTTTGGTACGCGTAAGTCCGTACTGGTATTAGACGAAATACACAGTTTTGATGCTTATATGATGGGTTTGATTGAACAGGTATTAAAAGGACAGCATCAAGCTTTTTCTAGTGTGATTCTATTGTCAGCAACATTGCCCAATCCACTTAAAGAAGCATTGCTAACTACGTATCAAGGACAGTCCTTAAGCCAATCATATCCTTTAATTAGTCACACGGATTTAAATGGTAATACTCAGGAATTTACGTTATCCGAAGAGCAGTTGCACGAGCAACCGGAAAAAGTCGTTTATATCGAACAGTGGCGAACTGAAACGTTACTGCCTACCGATGAGCAGCTCTACCGTGTAGGCCAGTGGGTCGAAAAGGGGGCTGTAGTGGGTATTATCTGCAATACCGTTGCAGATGCACAGAAGCTGTATCACAGGCTAATGCAAAGGCGGCCAAGATTCCCTGTTGATTTATTTCATGCCCGTTACGCCTTTGAGGATAGGGCGTGCATTGAAAATCATGTGCTTAAAAATTACGGGAAGAATGCTGAAAGAACCGGTCGGCTATTAATTGCCACGCAAGTAGTTGAGCAATCTTTGGATTTGGACTTTGATATATTGGTGAGTCAAATTGCTCCCATAGAATACTTAATGCAGAGGATGGGGCGATTATGGAGGCATGATCGAATTGACACCGATTTGTCCTCGAGAACTGTTTCTGTTGTTGAACCGCGCTTTATTACTTTGTTGCCTGAAAAGTGTGGCGTCCACGATATGACCGAAGATGCTCTTAAGAAATACTATCGAGGCAGTGGCTATGTATATCAGAATATTCGATTACTTTATCGTACCGAGCAATACCTAGAAAATAATACGATGCTAAATTTCCCTTCTTGCTATCGAACTGCAATCAATGCCGTACATGAAGCATCACCAGAAAATGATGAGTCAGAAGCGCTAACACATATTGCTGAGAGTTACGGTCTAAAGGCTGAGGGTAGTCACTACACTGCTCGGCAGATAAGTAGCTGGTGTTCAAAGCCATTGAATGACGTAGACCCGCGCTGCGCACTATTAACGCGCGATGGTGATATGAGCCTGTCGGTGGTGTTGTTAAATGAGCAGGGTGAATTACTACATGGCGGCGATTTTAATGAACAGCAGGACAGGGAGAGAAACACAGTGTCTTTGGCGAGAAAGTACGTTAAAGGTAAAAAACACGAGCAGTATTATTGCCATAAAGCGGTTGTTGGTAAAGATATTATCTATAACGAAATGGGTGTGATTACTACCGATTTAATAGCAACATTAACTACAGGGAGCTAAGGATGTATATATCGCAGGTCATTCTGACTGTGCACGATAGCTACGAACAGCATCAGGCCATTTGGAGTTTGTTCGCACATGTACCAGATCGCAGGCGCGATCATTTGTTTCGCGTTGAAGAAAGTGATTCCAAAGTCTGTAAAGTACTTTTGCAGTCAAGTACAAAACCTATTCGAAGCGCGGAAGCTAGTGTTTTGGCGACTAGGAAGTTTTCGCCCACGGTATTAGAGGGTGGCTATTACAAGTTTAAAATATTGGCTTATCCAACTAAACGTTGTAGCGATACGAAAAAGATTATTGAAATTAAAGGGGCGGACGAGACGGTGCAGTGGCTACAGCGTAAGTTAGCTGGGGCTAATGTGAACGTAACTTCCTTAGATACCGTTATGGTGCGTAATAAACAATCCCATAACAGTCGATTTATTTGTTTCGAAGGAATTTTACAGGTGGTTAGTGCCGAAGCTATAGAGCGGGTACTAGTGATGGGAGTTGGTCGAAAAAAACACGCTGGGGCAGGGCTTTTATCACTGGCTCGAACACAATAAAGGAGGGGTTATGTACCAACAAATCTACCAAGCATATCAAGCGCTAGGGAAAGGTGATAAAGCTGCACTGCAGCGGTGTAATTTGAAACGTATAGCTAATGCGCCTGCATATTTCAGGGCTCTGAAAGTGAGTGGTTCTAAAGATACTGCACAAACGCAAAGAATTTTGTTTTTAATGGTGAAGACTAAAATAAGCGAAGCTACTGAAGCGCCAACCGTGGCAAAAGCCTTGGTTAGCGCTGGAGTGAAAGAGGCCCAAATTATTCAGATAACCCGTAGCGGCGATAATGGTATTGAATATCTCAAGCGCCAGCTAATTCGATGTAACAGTATTCAACTTAGTAGTCTTGGCGAATTAGCCCAGTATTGGGGTGATAAAGCCCGTCGCGACTTATTAAAAGACTTCATTCTTAATTCTAACGACACAATAGAATCTAACGCATAAACTTAAGGGACTTACGTAATGACCACATTTGTTAATATCCATACCTTGATTTCACACCCGTCTTCAATGATGAATCGTGATGATTCTGGGTTGCAAAAAACGGCTGTATTCGGCGGCACTGTGCGTAGCAGAATATCTAGTCAGTGTTTGAAGCGCGCTATTCGTCAAAGCGACATCTACGTTGGTGCTGTGGCTGAAAAATCTATTCGAACGAATAAATTTGATGAGCTGCTATCTGTATGTATAGGTGCAATGCCAGAAGTAGAAATTAAGTTAATAGAGGATGTGTTACTTAATCTGGGTTCAAAGGTTAAGTCAGAGAAAAATAAAGATACGGGTGTAACCACTCGCTACTTTGACGCTGTTCAGCCGTATGCTGTTGGGGCAATACGTGAAGCTATTCATATGGTGAATAGCGGTATAGAGTTAAAAGACCTTAAGAAAATTGTTCAAATCCCCACCTATGATGTGGCGCTTTCTGGGCGTATGGATGCCAGCTGTCCAGATAGAAATGTTGAAGCGTCAATGAGTGTGGCGCATAGCTTGACAACCCACGGTGCGGATATTGAAGTGGATTGGTTTACAGCCTGTGATGATCTCGCAGAACAAGGCTCTGGTCATATTGGTACTACTGAATTTAGCTCGGGTGTTTTTTATCGCTATGCATCGATAAATGTGGATTTGTTAGCAAGTAATGTCAAGACTACACCTGAAAAGGTTATGGCTATTGTAAATACTATGATTCGTTGTTTTGCTGAAGTGTCTCCAGACGCAAAGCAAAAAGTATTTGCTGCTTATAATAAAGCTGATTTTGTGATGGCAACACAATCCGATCAACCACTTTCTTTAGCGAATGCCTTTAGAAAACCCATAGATAATACGGGTGATGTTATGGAGAATTCTATTACCGCATTGGTAGCTCATTATGAAAAACTAACAAAAGCTTATGGGCTTAATACTCAAGCTAAAGCGATGGACCTTACTGACAGCACCCAAAGTGAGTTGGTTGCCTGTGTCGACACGCTAAGTGCTATCCATTTTTAAGGAATATAGGCATGAGTGAAATTGAAAAAACGTTAATTTTAAAAACAGAGGGAATGTCAGCCTACGGTCTACAAACCTTTGATGTTCATCGAAGGGTTAGCCATTTCCCTACTCGATCAGCGGTTATGGGATTGCTAGGAGCTTCTGTGGGGATAACTCGGGCACAGCATGTCGAGTTATATGAATTATCCAATAGGCTAAAAATTGCCGTGCAGGTAAACCATTGCGGAGAGAAAATCATTGATTACCATACTGTTCAAAACTTCCGCAGCCCACAGGGAAAGATACAAAGCGGCACAAAACCCACATATCGAGAGTATTGGTGCGATAGCGAGCACACATTTGCTATTACGGGAAAGTACGGCGTGATTAGCGACTTAGAGCGGTGTATTAAATCGCCGAAGTTTTCGCTATTTCAAGGGCGAAAATCCTGTCCGTTGACGCGCCCCTTGTTTGAAAAAGTAACTGACGATAATAATCCAGCGGACTCTTTGCTGCATCTTGGCGGTGTCGGCCAAATTTTCAGTGATGTAAAGGGGGGAGGGCACATAGCTATACTGCAGGTGCGAGACATGACGACACAGTCCGCTCGTAAATATTCTATGCGAACTGTCTATGTATGTGCGCGGCCCATATTAGGTCAAAAGGGAGTTGGGAATGAACTTACTACATGATGACTTTATCTCAACAACTCAAGGGAAGGTGTCCTTAAAAGCAATTTTAACCGGTGTAGAAGATTACCAACTCCAGTACTATTTTGATGAGATTCAGCTGGCTATGTTGCAGTTGTTAAGCGCGTTAACCACGACTGTGTTACAGCCAACCGCTAATGAACTGCAGAGCTATATTAAGAATGGTTTGAGCTCTGAACAATATGACGCGGCCTTAAGTAAAATACCAATCGAATGGTTTGATTCGAACTTATTTATGCAATCGAAAGCGCCGGTAAACGCTAAATTTCCTGTAGGACCAATTACTAAGTTACTTTCAGGTGTTGAATGCGGTTCTTCCCCTGATGCTATAGGTTTGTTTTCTGAAGTTGAGCATGCCGAGAAATCGTGTCCGGATTGTATTCATGCACTTAATTATAATTTACACATGAATATTAAAGGTGAGTGTTTTGGTCCAACGGGGGCAACAGGTATTCGTGGTGGCGGTACTATTAGTACATTGATTGCGGGGGATACATTAAAAGAAACATTACTAAACAATACCATTGCAGTAGATTACTTTAGTCAAAACACGCAACTAGATAGAGACGCAATTACCGCACCGATGTGGATTGAGCCGCAGACGGGCGCTGTTTATCAAGCAAAAAAAATTGGTTTAATTCGCGGGTTGTTTGCATTGGCTTACCACATTGAATTCTCTGTGGATGAGAAGCCTTGTACCTGTGATATTTGTGGGCACTTATCAGATAAATCCGTCACTACGTTCAATCGAGAAAAATACACTGGGCACTATGGATCTACCAGAAGTGGACGTGAAGGCGGCGCAGGTTGGTGGCCCCACCCTTATACGCCACAAACAATAAAAGAAGATGGTGTTTATGCTACCTGTGTTCGTGAGCAGCACTGGCAATCTTGGAGCGAGTTGAGTAGCTATGTAGTAGGTAAAGAAACTAATACTGGTGTAGTCGCACCTGCCTATATTGTAAAGCAGTATCAAGCGTTAGAAAGCCCAAGAAAAACTCATCTATTAGTGGGGGGTAATATCGCAAAAAAAGGCTCAATTCTTGGAAGAGTGTATGATTTGTACTCCATGCCATCTTCGTTGAATAAACAATTAAGTAAAGTCACGCAAGTAATTGACGCAGGGCTTGAACAGCAAGCACTCTTATCAAAAGCATTCAATAAAATGTTTGGCGTTGGTTATGACAAGCGGTTTGTTGGCGGTATTAAAACAAATGCTATGCAGCAATTTTCAGCTAAGGCCCAGCAAGTCATCCAGCGCAACTTACTAGACGTGGAGCAAAAAGAGGCCTCGGTATTAAGAAAGCTGGCTGTGGTTGAATTACGGGAAGAGACGAAACGTATATTTACTGCTGTCCAGAATAAATACCAGCATGATTTGCCACTGTTTAAAGCTTTGGTTAAGGGGGGGCAGGTGTTGAGCAAACAGAGATCAGATTGATAGTTTAAAGCGTTTATTTTTAGCTAACCAGAATGAGATTGTATGAAAGAGTAGATTAAGACGGTTGGGCAGAAGTGATCTGACTTCGATTTTAAACCCGCTTAGTTCGGCACATTTAAAAGTACGCTAGGCTTAATTTTTCACATGGGTTCCCCTAAAAAATAAACCATGACTTACATTCCGCTCAAGCCCATTCCAATTAAAGACCGTGCGTCCATGGTCTTTGTAGAATACGGTCAAATTGACGTAAAAGACGGCGCCTTTGTTGTTATCGACAAAACCGGCATACGCACTCATATTCCAGTAGGTTCCGTTGCTTGTATTATGCTAGAGCCTGGTACGCGGGTATCCCATGCGGCTATAAAACTTGCCTCAACGGTGGGGACGCTTTTGGTGTGGGTGGGCGAAGCGGGCGTGCGTTTATATGCTTCTGGGCAGCCGGGTGGTGCGCGAAGTGACCGCTTGTTATACCAGGCAAAACTGGCCTTGGATGACGACTTGCGGTTAAAGGTTGTGCGCAAAATGTATGAAATACGGTTTCAAGAAGAGCCACCGAAAAAGCGTAGTGTAGAACAGCTGCGTGGCATAGAAGGCGCTCGCGTTAAGGAAATGTATAAACTCTTTGCGAAGCAATATGGAGTTGAATGGTATGGCCGAAAATATGACATAAAAGATTGGGATAAAGGGGACGTGGCTAACCGGTGTTTGAGTGCTGCAACCAGTTGCCTGTATGGCATAAGCGAAGCCGCTGTGCTGGCAGCGGGTTATGCTCCAGCTGTTGGCTTTATACATACAGGAAAGCCGCTCTCGTTTGTGTATGACATAGCAGATCTCTTTAAGTTTGAAACCGTTGTTCCCCTTGCTTTTCGAGTCGCGGCTAAAAAGCCGTATAACCCAGATAAAGTGGTTCGCCAAGAGTGTCGAGAACTTTTTCGTTCAACTCGAATTTTGAAAAAGTTAATACCCGCTATAGAAAACGTTTTAGCCGCGGGTGAGGTGCTGCCTCCGGAGCCGGCGAAAGAAGCTGTACCGCCGGCAATCCCCATGCCTGAAAATATTGGTGATGGGGGGCATAGAACCTAATGGCTTTTACGGTAGTGGTAACGGAGGCGATTCCCAACAGGCTTCGTGGAAGGCTTGCTGTGTTTATGCTGGAGGTGCGAGCGGGGGTATACCTAGCCGATTTATCTCGAAAATTAAGGGATAAAATTTGGGAATATATTCGGGCGGATATTGAAGACGGTAATGCCGTCATTGCTTGGTCGACGAACACTGAGTCTGGTTTTGAATTTCAAACGTTGGGTAAAAACCGTCGAGAACCCGTCGATTGGGATGGGTTGAGACTCGTATCCTTTCAGCCTCTTGAGACTTAGTAAGCTCTTTAAAAATCGGTAAAAAATCAAACGATAAAAAACATCATTAAAAACAATGATGTACACTAAGTGCGTTCCCCACACACGTGGGGATGAACCGGTTATGTCTCTTCGGTGCTAACGCTAAACTTAGCGTTCCCCACACACGTGGGGATGAACCGCCGCCGGATTTTTTCTAATCCGACACAAGCTAGCGTTCCCCACACACGTGGGGATGAACCGCCCGCAGTAGTATCTGATGATGAGGTAGAGGCGCGTTCCCCACACACGTGGGGATGAACCGCCGGTAATCTTATTTATGCAAAGGGATCGTTCGCGTTCCCCACACACGTGGGGATGAACCGAGCGCGTTGTGTGTAGGGTGTGGGTAAAAATTGCGTTCCCCACACACGTGGGGATGAACCGGTTAGCGAGGATAGCGCACTCACTTATTCCGCGCGTTCCCCACACACGTGGGGATGAACCGTGCGGGTTCATTTTTGGATGGGGAAACCGTTCGCGTTCCCCACACACGTGGGGATGAACCGGTGCTAAAAAATACTATACAAAAATGAATGTAGCGTTCCCCACACACGTGGGGATGAACCGTCAATTTATTTTGGAGAATAGTCTCATGGCTAGCGTTCCCCACACACGTGGGGATGAACCGCGTGTTCGTCACGACCCAGAAAATAATGGCAAGCGTTCCCCACACACGTGGGGATGAACCGATCCTCAATATGGTCGGCCATTCTCTCGGTGCGCGTTCCCCACACACGTGGGGATGAACCGCTGGCACTGTTCCGCTGCCATCCCCAGCTTGCGCGTTCCCCACACACGTGGGGATGAACCGTATCTATCATGAACGTAAACGCCGGAAAAAATGCGTTCCCCACACACGTGGGGATGAACCGAGGCGCTTCGGATGATTCACGCGCTATCAAATGCGTTCCCCACACACGTGGGGATGAACCGCACGCTCCATGTCTTTCTTTAGCCCCATAACGGCGTTCCCCACACACGTGGGGATGAACCGTTTCAGCGCATTGTTATGCGGCCTGAATAGAAGCGTTCCCCACACACGTGGGGATGAACCGAACAATTTTGGTTCTGGGTTGGGTAATAAAATGCGTTCCCCACACACGTGGGGATGAACCGATGACTGCACCTACAAGTCTTATAGATTTGAAGCGTTCCCCACACACGTGGGGATGAACCGCTGTTAATTATCGTAGGAAAAGGGATAACACTGCGTTCCCCACACACGTGGGGATGAACCGGCTCCACAGCGAACGAGCAGGACCCAGTTTGGGCGTTCCCCACACACGTGGGGATGAACCGTTAACTCCTGTTAACAATTGTTAACCCCAGTTGCGTTCCCCACACACGTGGGGATGAACCGGGACGTTGAACTGTCGAACGCTAGATCACCGTGCGTTCCCCACACACGTGGGGATGAACCGTGAAATATGCGGATCGCGAAACCGAATACCGCGCGTTCCCCACACACGTGGGGATGAACCGTACGCCTGCGGCGGCATCTAATGTGCAGTCGTGCGTTCCCCACACACGTGGGGATGAACCGTTTTTAGGTTTTGGTGTCCAATTAACCCGACAGCGTTCCCCACACACGTGGGGATGAACCGCAGTTTTATACCGCTCTCTACTATGATTAGTTGCGTTCCCCACACACGTGGGGATGAACCGGGTCGGCATGATTCTGCCCACAGCTTGGATGAGCGTTCCCCACACACGTGGGGATGAACCGCAAAAACTCTAAACACATGCTGATCTCATTCCGCGTTCCCCACACACGTGGGGATGAACCGCTTTTCGTGACGCGCCAAAAACTGAAATACAAGCGTTCCCCACACACGTGGGGATGAACCGATGCCTACGGTAATACAGAATATTTAAACGGCGCGTTCCCCACACACGTGGGGATGAACCGTACACGGAGGCGGTATGTCAAAGATAGAAATTGCGTTCCCCACACACGTGGGGATGAACCGCTAGCAGTAGACGTAGATGTAGCAGGTTTTTTGCGTTCCCCACACACGTGGGGATGAACCGCTATGCCAGTCTACAGAGGATGAGCTATGCCTGCGTTCCCCACACACGTGGGGATGAACCGTAACAGCCCTAGCCTTTGCGTCTTTACGCGCCGCGTTCCCCACACACGTGGGGATGAACCAAACAATTGAGGCGTTACGACTACACTTGATTTTATGGAGTTCACTGCAGAATATAATTATAGTAATGTGAGCTTTCCTAACACTTTTATTGCAGTTGCTTTGAATCCTCAATACGTTCAGGAATCATTGAGTTTTATTTATGAGAGTTTGTGGTAGTTTTAACGACGCTTTAACTGCCGATTTAAAGGAGGGCTTGGGTGT
>Ga0065722_101209_pt1 | contig 10480 bp, 8 predicted proteins | sample BansetMetagenome_FD_59109 | JGI IMG/M metagenome (GOLD analysis project Ga0065722, IMG submission 59109) | Bankia setacea gill microbial communities from Puget Sound, Washington, USA - Caecum Enriched | ecosystem: Host-associated > Mollusca > Digestive system > Ceca | place: United States...
CCACCCGAATAGGGGAAGGCCCTTTAATATACAGTGTTGTTTTTCTTGGTTCAAGCGGTGGTGTGGGTGTTCGAGAAACTGAGCGCTCAATCTTAACTAAGCGCCGCCCGCTTTCAATACATAATTTTTTGGTATTCGGAGAAAACAAAAAAAATCACTCAACCATTGGAGGGTATGGTCATCTGAAAATTATTGAACGTTTGTGTGTATTTAAAGTGCCAACCAAAGAAGGTGGCGTTAGCTGATACATAGTCGCGAAATACAGCGAAACTGATCTTCCGTTAGATCACGATAATGTTTAACGTTTTCGCGTATAGCGGTCTTGTTCTCTGTCTCAGACAATTGCAATTGTAAAAATAATGCCTTGAGATGATTGGCTGTAAAGGTATTTATATTCAAGCCATATTTTTCTTGTTCCATTTCTTTTAGTAGTTCAGCATATTTATAGTGATGGGCGAGCGCTACGACTGGGATGTTTTGCATTAAAGCAAAGACAACGCCATGAAAGCGGCTGGCAAAAACAAAGTCTACGTTGCCAATGTTGTGGTAAACGTCTCGATAGGTTTCGGTTTTGGGGCGGAATAGCTTTTCCGCAATATTTTCTCTTGGGTGTAGCTGGGTAATTATGTCGTCTATGGTTGGGTTATCCATTTCGATATTGTTGGGTATAAAGTGTAGGTTATGGCCTTGCTCAAGTAACCAATCGCAAAATAAGGCTAGCTCATGGGTATATCGGTTATAGGCTGCGGCGTTTGGGGTGCACCAACTTCTGGGGTCGCCGAAGGAAATGGGGTTTATGCACACGGCTGCTGGCGAGGTCGATACGGCTAGCGCTTTAACCCGCTCGTCTATTTGCACGGAGAATGCCATATCGGGTACCCACTGTGCCCCAATGACACCCCAGCCAATGATTTTTTCGAGTGTATTGGCGTCCCGAAAAGATTTGTAATGCGCAAGTTTTATGGCCCAAGTACAAAAAAGGCGGGAGGCCTTGTGGGTTATAGCGCCCGCTCCAACGCTCATAAAAGCAATTTTGCATCCTGTAAGGCGAGCAATCAAGCACCATCTAAATAACGCGAAAGGGTATCGCCACGCGCCTCCCCATTCATCATTTAGCTGACCAGAGCCGGCGATAACTAGAAGGTCGATTTTGCGTAAATGTTTGAAAATGGTAAGGCAAAAATAAGTTTCTTGTAATAAATTAAACAGGAAGTGAGCGGTAAAGGCTAATGCTTTAAGTGTTTTGAACAGAATGGGGAAAGATTTGATGGTGACAATTACGCGATCACGTAATGAGGCAATAGTAAACTGGAATAAGCGCGGTGTGGGTGGATCGCTGTTGGTTGGGGTGTAATCTGTATTCTGTATATATTTCCTGAATATGGAAATGGCATCTATTCCGTGTCGTTTATGTACGTTAACCGGTTGCTGACAAATGCCAATAATATGGGCATTGGGGCGGCAGCGTTTTAAACCAGCGATAGTTGCATCAGCAACCATCGCGTCTCCCATATTGCCGAAACCGTAGGTTCCGAAAATGCCTATAGTGAGAGGGGTTTCATTTACAGTATCCATAATAGTGCTTACTAAGAGTGGCTTGTAGAAAAAACATGTGGTAATCCGAAGTCTAACAAGCGGCGAGTGTAGCACCTTGATAAGTCAACTAGGGTTTTATAAAGTCACAAAAGAAGATTATTTGTTAGGTTAATTATTTATTGCGCTCGGGGAGCGTTATAACCTGTAAACATAAGCGCAATAATGGAGCGTAGTACGTTGTATTATTGAAGATGATAACGAGAAACCTTAACCACTAGGCAGCGTTCTAGTTATAGGTTTATTCGTTTCTACGCGGGCTAAAATGAAAGAGAATATAGAGGATTTAGCGGTGAGCTGTTCGCGCGCCAGCCCCTGTAGTATTCAAGGTGTATGATACCTAAGATGAAAGACTGGCAGCGCGATAGAGAAGGGGCTTAAAGAGGGGGCTTAATCAGTATTTTTCTTGCGTCGCAAGGGGGAGGAGCCATCGCCCAGTGGCGCCACTACGCGGTCTTTTGGCGATTTTCTTATTTTTGCGGGTTTAGCGGAGGCCGATTTTTTTGCTGCTACTTTCTTGGCGTTCTTACCCGCGACTGTTTTTAATTTCTTTTTCTTGGTACCGGCCGCTTTGCCCGATGATTTTAGTTTCTTGGGGCCTGTATAGTCAGCCTCTAGGCCTTTTACCTTGCGTGGCTCTAAGCGAATTTTTAAATAGCGCTCTATGCTAGACATTGCATTCCAATCTTTGGCGTTAACCAAGGTAATGGCGAGCCCTGCTTTGTCGGCGCGCCCGGTGCGCCCTACTCTATGAACGTGTTCGTCGCCCGAGAAGGCGATGGTGAAATTTACGACCAAGTCTACGTCGTGAATATCCAGGCCACGGGCCGCGACATCGGTAGCGACGAGCACTTGAATTTTGCCGTCTCTAAAACGGTTTAATACTTGTTTTCGATCACTTTGCGCCACTTCCCCGTGTATATATTCCGAGATCAATTTTTTAGCTCGCAAAATGTTACTGACTTTCTGACATTGCAGGCGCGTTGCGCAAAAAACGATAACGCGTTCGGCGTTTTCTTCTTGTATTAACTGCGCAATTAATTGTTCTTTATGGCGGTCGTCGTCGGCGAGTACACGCTGCTGGGTAATGTTGTCGTGGCCACTTTGGAGGCTATCAATTTGTATGCGGATCGGGTCTGACATGTGCTCGGTTATGCTGCCAATACCTTTGTGTTTTAGGGTGGCCGAAAATAATAGGTTTTGACGCGCGGGGTTGCAGGCCTCCGAGATGGTAGCCATGGCGTCCTTGAACCCCATGTCGAGCATGCGGTCGGATTCATCCAACACTAACATTTCAATATCGGAAAAATCGATATTGTTGTTCTTGATATGTTCAACGAGGCGGCCGGGTGTGGCAACCAGTACCTCGGGGTTACGGCGTAGTGTAGAAACCTGATGCCGGTATGATTCACCACCCATTACAATGCCAATTTTAAGGTGCGTGAAGGTGGCAAATTGCGCGAACGCTTTGGCCGTTTGCAGTGCCAATTCGCGGGTAGGCACTAATATTAAGGCGCGGGTAGAGGAGTGCGGTTGTGGGTTATGCAAAAAACGGTGGAGCATGGGCAGTATGAACGCGGCGCTTTTTCCGCTACCGGTGCGGGACGAGACCATGAGATCGCGGCCTGTAAGCGCGGCGGGGATACTCTTAGCCTGTACATCGGTGGGTTCGGTAAACTCAAGTTTATCCAAGGCCCTACCAATAGAAGGGTGTAGGCCAAGCTCGGTGAATTCACTCATAGGGTGGGACTACTTTCGCTGGTGTCTATAAGTGCCGCGTAGGCGGTTTTAAAAGCGGCTTCTTGAAACATTTTAAGTCCGGTGTCGGCAAATAATATGGGTAAAGGTTTTAGCTTTAGCAGCTCTTTTATACGTGTAGCGGAAATAAGGCTAACGGAAAGGCCTTCTATAAGCTGAATGGCGGCTTCTAGCTTAAAGCCGTCGGCGCCACCGGCGAATTTGCCTTTTTTCATGCGCTCTTTAATCACGATTTTTTCTATACGGTAGTCTTCAACGAGTTTGGCCAAAGTTGCTTGGAAGGCCAGCAGGCCTTCGGCGGTATCGGCATCGCTGAGTACGAGGCTGCGAGCGCGACAATCGCCAATTTCAAACAGGCCGTTATTACTGCTGAGTAGGCAGATAACCGCCTCTTTACCTTTTATTTCGATTCCGCACACTTTCATAATTAAACCTTTGATTTTGGCCGAGGGGTTAGCGCGCTGTGCGCACGACACCGCAAATAGGAGGATATTGCGCGCATAATACAGAATCCACTGGGGTTTAGCATTGAAGGGATGCGTTTGATGCGGCTGGCCTTGCTTGGCAACAGGGATGACGTGGCCAAGATTACGGTCAGTATAGGAGAGTGGGCGTGTTAAGCGCTGCGATTAAGTGGTTACCCGATAGATTTTGATGATAGTCGTGGGGAAGCGTTGTGCGCCTGCGCCACCTCGGTGATGGGTTACAGCGTAAGCAAGGTGGTTGCAAGCGTACCGCGTTTTAAGGGCGCAGCGTGGCGCGAATTGCCGCCATTGGCGCCCCGTATAAATCGGTACGTCTGCGATCCGGCGCTATCGCTTGTTTGGTAATGATATTTTCCGGGGCGAGAGCATAGCGCTTGGCGAGCAGGCCTAACAAATTCGTTAATGCGTCGAGTTGGGCGTGAGGGTAGTGAGGGCCTACGGCGGGGTGATCGGAGGCGAGTCGCATCCAGTTATCACCGTCAGCGCTGGAGAGGTGAACGAGGCCGATGCCAATCGACACCGCATTGAGATCGTGCTCACCGTTCCACTGGCTACGCCCCGCGTGCCATGCAATATTGTGTTCTTCAATCATCTTTTCTACGGTGCCGTCCACGCCAATAATGTAATGGTAAGAGGCCTCTGCCTTTGGTTTTACCATCATATTTTTAAGTGCCCGCATGGAAGGTGTTTCGGAATCGGTAATGATAATATAGCGAATATCCCGCGGCGCAACGGGGATGGTAAAGTTAGACGTTTCGCCGGTTGTGTGAGTGATGGCCGGAGTGGCCGTTGGCATCGTCTCCGATTTCAATTCATCAATGGTGTTGTCGTCGAGTTTAACGGCGGCGTGAGCGTTTATATTTTGAATAGCCCATGCGCGCAGGTTTTGTGTTTCGGGGCGTGCCTCTTCCGTTAGAATATCGACGGATATTTCCACATATTTTAACGCTAGCTCCCGGTCTTTTAGTGTTTTCTCTATAGATTGACCAGTAAAGAAAATAACCGTAGGGATGATGATGCTTGCAATAAAGGTTATCGCTAACCGCCATTGGTCTAGAGAAAGTGCTTTCGTTTCCGTGCTCATGAAGCCTCCTTAATATACCTTTACCTGTTGTACTGTTATCTATCGTGCCATTACCGGGTGTACCCTTATCTGCTGAACTGAATGTGTGGCGCCGTGAGGTTTACGTTTCGAGCCCGTAAACCGCAATACCGCTGAGTTGAAGCGAATCTAAAACGTGCGAACAAACTAATCCAACTAATAATTATGAGTGCTTATGTCTGTGTATTCCCCGAAAGCGTTTATTCAAAATGACCCGCATAGCGTTCAACAATTTATGGTTGCCTACCCTTTTGCGACGTTGGTGATCAATACCCCCGCGGGTTTGGACTCTACAGCCATACCGTTTATTTTGCGGGTAAATGACGCGGTGAGCACAACATCGCAATGGACGCTTGCGGGCCACATACCCAAGGCGAATAAAATGTGGAATACCGCGAATATCGCTGAACCTGCGTTGGTGATATTCCACGGGCCTAACCACTATATTTCGCCGAACTGGTACCCCAGTAAAAAAACAGACCCGCGGGTGGTGCCCACGTGGAATTATGCAGCGGTACATGTTACTGGCCAACTATCGTTTTATCACAATAACGCGTGGAAGTACGAGCAGCTTGTTGAGTTGACGAATCAGCAAGAAAGGGGGCAAGAACACCCTTGGCAGGTGAGTGATGCGCCTGAGGACTACATCGATAAACTAATGAACGCCATTGTGGGTATCGAAATATCGGTGGATACACTGCAGGGAAAATTCAAGCTTAGCCAAAATCAGCCGGATATAAATAAAGCAGCATTGCATACGCATTTAACGCGAGAAAACCCGGCGATGGCCGCATTGATGACGGATATTGAGTTAGGTGCCGATTGCATTTAACGTTTATCTCGTGCCACCTAACAGCATACTTTACCGTTGAATGCGTCGCGCCTCTACGTAAAAGCGCTTGTCGTGGGCGTCGCCCATAGAGAATGTTTTTCGTGGCAGTGCACCATCAAAAATAACGGTTTTAAACAATGCGCTTTTCTCGATAGGTGGCAAGCTAAAACCAATATTGCGCGGTTTACATCCTAAGCTTTGGGTCGTGTGTTCACCATGAATGTAATCGACGCTAGCGTCTGTGTGCTGAGCTAAATAGCCATCGAGAAATGCTTGAAGGCTACCGGCCGCGAGTTGATGGGTTGGTTGTCGAATGACCAGAGTGCCGCTTGTGTGCTCACAACAAAAGGGAAGGCAGTGGGTGTTGGTGAGAGTCGATGTCTCCAGCGTGTGTGGGAGTGTGTCGAATCGTTCGGCGTGCTGATGCGAGAAGTAAGCTAGAAACTCTGCGATGAGTTGTTCCGGTTCTATATTAAAGACCACGCGGTGAATGGCTTCAAATGCCAGCGATTCGTCGTACACATTCACCAGCTCCACCAAAGCATAGCGAGCGGGATGGTCTTTGACGGCGTCGAAACCTTGGCGTGATTTCATGCTTTCCCATATTGCGCGCGCCGTCGCGAAGGAGTGATTGCCGTCGCCCATGGCATAGAGCAAGGGTTTGTGATCGGCCGTCGCGTACTTTTTTTGAAAGCTATCGGGTGCTGCCAAGGCCGCTAAATTATCGGCGAATTGTTGAAGAACCGAGAGTTTGCGAAGGTGTCGCCCTTGAACTCGCCCGCCATCTTGCATCAATGTAACGTCATAAAGGGGAGTGAAGGGCTGTTTGAATAGGGGTTCGATCACCGATCGTTCTGGGTCATCGATTAACACCATGATGTGCGGCAATTCTAGTGGTGCGTCTTGTCGAATTTTTATGCGCGGGGGTAATCGGTCGACAATGGTACCTTCAGTTGCACGAATAAGCGATTGGCTGCCGTCTCGATAATCGTAATGCTCTAGGTCTAGGGCGACAACCACGCCTTTGCGTGACTGGCCATTTTGCAGCGTGCGTTCACACAGGGTTAGCCCCGCAGGTATTTCTTGTAAAGTACCATCGTTAAGGGCGCTGTGCATCGCGTTATGAATGGCCGTAATCCTCTTATCAGAATCTTGCGTGTTCAGAAACGCTTCTGGAAAAATCATATGCGCGGTAGACGGTTTTTCGGCGGTGAGCGCTTCAACTTTTTCCCAATACAGTGGCTCGGAAGAATATTGGTCGCAGGCCACAACGGCCCAAGTGTGCATATCTACGGTGTTATTGGGCAACACAATATTGGGGATAAGTAAGCCAAGAGCGTCAAATTTCATAAGGTACGGCGCGTCCTATGGTAAGCATGGTGGTGTAACGATGAGTGATGGCCGTTACGGTTGTGTCAACGCCCTGATCTTAACCTATGTTAAACTCCAGCGTCTTTGATGCCGGCGGTGTAAAGTGCCACTCTTTCTTATTACCCCCTTCTTTTGTACGCTAATACTCGAGGTAGACGGTTATGTTCTTAGGCACTACTGCGCGGCGCGTAGTTTCTCGAAAGCGCTTATCTGATTTTTGGGGAAAACCCGAAAACCTATTGCTTAGCCTAACGTTTGTAATGTCTTTTATGTTTGCGACATGGCAAGTGTTACTGAATAACTTTGTTATTGAACGGGCTAATTTTACGGGCGTAGAAATTGGCGTACTGCAAAGTTTGCGCGAAGTTCCGGGTTTTCTCGCCTTCACCGCCGTGTTTGTATTACTGATTATTCGTGAGCAATTCTTTGCATTGATATCGGTTGCGATTATGGCGCTAGGGGTTGCNCTAACCGGATTTTTTCCGTTTGCAACGGGGTTATATTTAACGACGGTGGTAATGTCTATTGGTTTTCACTATTTTGAGACTATTAATAAATCGCTCACATTACAGTGGTTAAGCAAGGAGCATGCACCGCATTTTATGGGCAGGGCGTTGTCCGTAAAAGCCATAGCGTCACTTTCGGCCTACGGGCTTATATTTGTCGCAATGGATACGCTGGGCGTGGAGTATAAGTGGATGTACCTGCTCGCGGGCGTAGGCGGGTTGTGCGCATTGAGTGTTATTGTCGTCAAATTTAAAAATTTTAACCCCCATGTAGACCAACACAAAAANTNGCTACTACGAAAACGTTACTGGCTATTTTATGCTTTAGTTTTTTTTAGTTGGTGCACGCAGGCAAATATTCGTGGTTTTTTGCTGGCTTTCTAATGGTCGAAAAATTCCATTATTCGGTTGGTGAAATAAGCGCCCTATTTATAATAAATTACGTGTTTAATTTTTTCTTCGCTGCCCGTATAGGAAAACTCATTGGCGTTATAGGTGAACGACGAGCGCTAATCATCGAATACAGTGCACTTATACTCATCTTTGTAGGCTACGCCTTTGTCGAGAGCGCCACCGTTGCTGCAGGGCTCTATGTTATCGATCATCTATTTTTTGCATTTGCAATTGCGGTATCCACCTACTTTCAAAAAATTGCAGACCCTGCCGATATGGCCGCGACTGCGAGCGTAAGTTTTACCATTAACCATATTGCTGCGGTAGTTATCCCCGCGCTACTGGGTATAGTGTGGATTATATCCCACGGCACGGTATTTTTAATGGGCGCGGTATTTGCCGTTTTTTCATTGATATTAGCGTTTAACATACCGTTAAAACCGAGTCTGAATAACGAAGTTCTAGTGGGAAGGGTGAGAAGGTAATCGTCTCGGCGGTAGCGTTGTCCGATGCTGCATTGTGGTGCAATAGGTTTGAAGCATGTCTTTATTTAATAGCCGCTCTTTAGTGGAACACTAACTCTACTGTTAGATCATGTTGTTATCACGTACCGAAATATTTAGATCGATTCTAATGCCAAAGTAAAAATAAGATGATTAGAAGCGTTCTGTTGATGGACGGTATGAAACGGCAATTTCTATGGCCTTGGATGATGACGAAAAAGTATCAGTAATGTGTTCTTGTCAGTGCTGGCCAGCTATTTTTTTGTGAAAACATAAGGTATTTAACGTGGGTATAGCGTAATTACAACTCCTATCATTGTCGTAAAAAAAAGGCCGTGATGTCCGTACGGTTGTGTATGATTCTGGGGTTTTCACCTGATATAGCATTATGGCACCGTAAAGTTTTTTATTTGTTAACGTGTGTGTTAATAGTTTATCTCCTGATTAATTGATTACTGGAGGAGTATATGAAACTTTTAATAACGGCACCATTTATAGCTATAACGCTATTGCTTAGTGTAGCGGCGAGCGGTAATCGTTGCGCTGTCAACGTAAACAATAGAGCGCTATTTGGCGAAAGTGATTTATCGGGGTCGGCATTTTCTTGGGCTGCAAAGCTTGATGGCCATAGGGATGTATTAACGAATTTTTGGGGGGCTGCAGTGCCGCCTAACAGCGCCGCGCAGGAATTATTGGCTTTGGCTTGCGAGGATATTCAATCAGTCGGTATTGATGTATGGGAACTTAGTGAAGAGGAGATAAAAAAACAACGTCAACTTGAGTTAATACGAGTTCTAAACGTTGTAGCGCTTTGCAGTGCGGCGGTTAGAAAATCTTTACTTGCAGAAATTAGCATTTGTCCTGACAATAAAATTCAATTAGAGACGCAAATACAATTGATTGATGCGTTTGTAGAAAGTATTCCTACTCAGAAGGCGCTGGCTGAAACGGGTGCTTTATTGGCTTCACAAGAGGTGATAAACAACTTTTCTAGCGAGCAGATAGCGCGGCTAACCGCAGGGGAGGGTAATCAACGATTAGCGAAAGTGGAGTCATTAGTAACGTATTATTCGCTGCTAGAACTTGGTACGACACTTATGCCTCAATACAGTGAAGAGGGCGTTAATGAAGGGTTTAAAGATGCTAATCTCTATGGTCGGTTATTATTAGATAATCGCTGGAGTCGTTTTTTGTCGACAGAATCTCTGTCATTACATACAGGTTTAAATATAGCCTTTTACTCAGCACCCCTCGCAGAATGTGTAGGTAGTGAGGGTAGTGAGGGTAGTGAGGGTGGTGAGGGTAGTGAGGGTGGTGAGGGTAGTGATTGTGAAAATATTCCTGATGTTACCTCGCTTAAATTCACTGATATCTCAAATACATTAAATGCGTCTTTTTATATTCAGCCGTTATACCAGTTGGGCGGTAGCCCTTGGGAGCTGGGTGGCATATATCGTTCAGGTGTGGTGTCGAAGGAAAAAGAAGCTGGTAGTAATGACTCGATATCGGGGTACAGTAGCTACGGCGTTAGTATTGTTTTAAATGAGTTTCTTAAATCTTCGTCAAGCAATATAAAAAACGGTATTCCACGATTTACGTTTGAGATGGGAAAAGGAAATCATGACAGCTTTGCTGGTAGCGGCGTATCCAAAAAAAGTATTCTAGCGGCGGCGAGCTATAGAGTATTTAAAAATCAACCGGTAAGGGTCGGTTTGTTAGTTGATCGAACAGAGGACGGAGAGGAAGATCTTGTTGCGCTTACACTTTCATATGGTTTTAAGGCTAGCGAAATATTTTCATTGGTAGGGCAGTAGCCGTTTTTTTAATTCTCGGTCGACGGCACGCAATGGTGTGTTGTCGACAAGTGTGTGCTTCAACGTAACGGCGCATAGCGTTTGTTCACTCGCCACGCATCCCAAGAATATATGGCGAGCGCT
>Ga0065722_100008_pt1 | contig 10456 bp, 6 predicted proteins | sample BansetMetagenome_FD_59109 | JGI IMG/M metagenome (GOLD analysis project Ga0065722, IMG submission 59109) | Bankia setacea gill microbial communities from Puget Sound, Washington, USA - Caecum Enriched | ecosystem: Host-associated > Mollusca > Digestive system > Ceca | place: United States...
CTAATACCCCTTGTGCTCGCATGCTCGGCGTGCGATCAAAAATCGGTAGAGACATTTACCTTTAGAGAAAGCCTTAAGTATACCCTGTCAAAAAAATGCGGCGAAGATGAACAGTGTAAAACGGCTGTAAAAGAACAAATAGAAAGCTGCATGGAATCGAGTGATTGGGAAACTTTTTTGCACAACCAGGATGATGAAAAAGAAAAGAGTCGGTTTCTTACTGAATTTTACGGCTGCCTAAAAGATAATGACGGCAACCCACTGTTTAGGGTTAGAGAACAAGAAGCAGCCAATGAATGATGTCGGTAATATTTTGAAAAGAACACTTCTCATTTGGGAAAAAATAGCCGGGTGGCGAATTACGGAAACGCCTTAAGCACCTTATTTTTATTTGCGTAAAAGCCAGCACACATACTCCAACGCATTACCACAGCCTATAATGGAAGACGAATGAAGAAAGCATCACCACCACATGAACCCCGAAATAACGAAGACATTGTTCGGTCGGTACGAATGTGGGTTAACACGTTTGTTGTGGAAATGAACCTTTGCCCATTCGCCAAGTACGAGATGCTGAACAACCGGGTGCGCTTTGCTACCACAAGCGCGATAACGGAAGAACAATTGTTGATGACACTGCAGGAAGAGTTAGAACTGCTCAATGATGATCCGTCAGTTGAAACAACGCTGCTTATTCACGCGCATGTATTGCAAAACTTTGGTGACTACAATCAGTTTTTGAGTTATGCCGACAAACTCCTTTCAGAAATGGGGCTGGAAGGTATCTATCAGATCGCCAGTTTTCATCCAGACTACCAATTTGGTGGAACAAACCCAGACGATGCAGAGAATTATACCAACCGCTCTCCCTACCCCATACTGCACCTTATTCGGGAGGCGAGCCTTGAGCGGGCTATTGAGGANTACCCTAATGTCGATCAAGTTCCAATACGAAACGTGGCGTTAATGGATAGCCTGGGGCAAACCAAGCTGCAATCACTATTTGAGAGCCTGTTTAAGCTGTAGGTAGGCGTAGCACTTATTTTAGCTCTGGTAGATTCTTAGCATTTCATCTGCAGCGTGCCTTTTCACCCGCAGTGCTTTTGCNAGCGTTATATTTACGCTGGCTATGTTTGGTATTTTTGCTCTATCGATAAGCACCTAGGCTTTACGCTATCTGGCATTGGGCTATCTGTCTGTAGGCTTAATAATACGCACACATAGGCCCCTAAAACCTAAGCGTTGTCGCCATAACTCAGCGTAGCCATGAGCCCAGAAGCAAATAATGGTAGAATCCTTATATAAACATTACACTGCGCGCATTAAACACTCTCCAGTGTGCAGTTGCAGCCCATCCCAGTAGGATCCCAATGAAAAAGACCTTTAAGTTAGATCACCCCAGAATCAAAGTAGCCCGCGTCGTAGACTCGGTAAGGCACGACATCCGAAAATTCCTCAAAAGGGAACGCAAAAAGCCGCTGCCCTCTGGGGCCAAATATTGGGGCTTCGACTGTAAAATTGGGCAATCTGAGGAAACGGCTGTTGAGATACCGCTATCATCGCTAACGAACAATATCGATGACCTTGTTGAAAATAACATTATGACCATTTATGTGGAAATTACAGCGAAAGCCATTGAGGCCGGTGAAAACCCGCCTGAACAGGAGGGCTAGCTATCAACAATAACGACATTCTGCGCCGAGTGCGTGATATTTTTGATTTTAACGATCCGCTACTACTTTCTATATTTAAGCTGGGCGGGCGCGAAGTAAGTAAGCCCGAGCTGGCTTCTTTGTTGGCGCGCGAAGGCGAGCCCGATTTTGCCTTGTGTGAAGATGAATTACTTGCTCGCTTCCTAAACGGGCTGATCATAAACAATAGAGGCGCTAAAGATGACGGTACACCAGAGCCTGAACCTGACCTAAGCAATAACATGGTGTTGCGCAAGCTGAGAATCGCTCTAAACCTACAGGCAGATGATTTACTCGAAATACTTAAATTGAACGAGTGCACTTTAAGCAAGCATGAATTGAGCGCTCTATTTCGACGCCCCGACCATAAAAACTATCGCGAATGCCAGGATGAATTGCTCTGCAACGTTCTAGATGGAATGAAAAAGCGCTACAGAAAAAAATAAGCGCAGGCGGTTCAGTATGCCTATATCTAAAAGCAAAGCACCCTTCAATCTATAAAAGTAAACCCCCACGCGCTTAGCGCGTGGGGGTTTATGCACGTTATTAAAACGTGCTGGCCTTCTGCCTTTTTGGCTCTTCCTGACCCTCTATTAATCGATAGCCTCTTCAACCTCTAGAGCTTTCTCTGCTTTTTTGAGCCCTAAAGCTGATCTAAACCGATCTTCTAGCTTTTGATAGTCCGCCTCAGCGGTCGCCTGAACCGCCACCCAGCTAGACACCAAGGTTTCTAAGGAGTTGTCTTTTTGAGCTGTGTGGGAACCAAGGCCACGCTGCAGTTGCTCTACCTGAAACTCCATGCGGATGCTTTTATCTTCTGCAGGGGTTTCAATGTCATTGCTAATTTCTGATCGCACACAGAGTAAACGCAATTTACGCAGGTTTTCAGCTTGGGACTCAAGCGAGTAACTATCACTAGCGTCTAGTCGCGACTGGAGATTTGAAAGTACTGCATTCGGCCACTTTTGTGCGTTTGAAATGGTTTCGCTCAGGGTTTGCATGAGGTTGTCAGTGGCTTCTTTTTTGGCCGTAAGTATTTCAAGCATACTGGCTTTTTGACTGGCCGAGAAAATATCGACCCATGCAGATAGTTGCGCTTGCTTTCTCTCGAATACAATTTTCTTCTGGAATTTGTCTGCAAATTGGTGGAATTTTTGATTTAGCGTTTGGTAATGATTTTTGGGGAATTCACCCAAACTCTTAAAGGCGTCCGTTAGTTCGTCTGCCTCTGATTTAGCGGCAAAAAAGTCTGGCCCGTTTAACGTCAAAATATTGTCGAGTTTTGACAATATTTCATCTGCGGCAATCTTCTCAGCATCTCTTGCTTGCTGCTCTGCTTCAGATTCCTGCTTGCGTTTTTCAAAAACAGCGTCGCAATGCGCGCGAAACTCTTTCCAGAGTTCCTGATCCACCTTTGGTTTTGCTCGACCAACAGCCTGCCATTCACCCTGCAGTTTTTTGGCAGACTCAATGGCTTCACTGATGTCAGCGTTTTCAAGTAATTGTTTAGCNCCATCTACAATCGCTTGTTTTTTAAGTCGATTACGTTCAAATTCATCGGCTATTTTTTGGTAAATGGCGTCGGCAATTTTATCAAAAGTTGCCTGAAGATTTTTATTGTCTTTTCTAGCTACTGGCCAGAAACTTTGCCANGCTTCTCTAGATGCCCGCAATGTTTTACCTACGTCTTTCCAGTTGGCGTTATCCCAATCATAACCGTCTAGATATTCCTGTAACTGCTCATTTAATTGTTGACGTTTTTTCGTATTCTCTTCACGTTCATTCGATTGCTGAGCGAAATAGATTTTACAGGGTTCGTAGGCTGTTTTAGCGGCTGTTTGAAATTGCTCCCAGAGTGTTGAATCGTCTTGCTGACCGCCTTTACTCAACTCTTTCCACTGTTCTTGCAAAGACTTAATTCTGTCGGCCAGGTCTTTAGGTTGAAGTGTACTTTGTACAAGTCCATTCATGCTTTCTATTAGCGCTTCTTTCTTAGGTGTTACCGCAAACTCATGCCAGTCTCCTAATGTATGGATAGCGGCTTTAAATTCATCGTACTTTATTTCGAGTTTTGTCGGCAAAGCATCCATGNCCTCAATGCGCTTCTCTAGGTCGTTAAATATGGCGCGGGCTCTACGCACTTGACCATCACTAACGGCAACCAAGCCTCGTCGAATTAAACCAAAGCTTTCATCTATTCGCGCTTTTGCTGCCTGAGCGCGCCCTCGCATTTCTTGGTTCCACTTATCAACAACCTCTTTACTGGAAGCAACAACCTCTGGTGCTGGCACATCTCGCAGGGCTTTTGCATGAGCGAGAATGGAAAGTGTTGTGCGCTTTATTGCCTCTCCCGCTTCTGCTGGCGCTTCCGCTAGAGCCACCAAAAGAGTAGCCAGCGAGCCATTTTCTTTTAGCTTATTGGTTAGCTGGTAAGCGTGGTCCATAAGCTCATTAAAATAGCGCTCTTCTTTGTGGGTATTTAAGCCGTTGTCTTTTGCGCTTTGGAGTGCGCTGGCGTAGGTTTTTTTGAGTGACTCAAGTTGCGCGGTTACGTCGGGAAGAGTGTCCGAGGAAAATACGTCTGCAATAAATAGTTGTAAATCTTTAATGGGCGCCAATAGTTGCTTTTTGGCTGAACGCTCTGCTTCTTGTAGGTCTTTTTGTTTTTGTATTTCGGCTTGGTGATCATCAATTTTTGTTTGGCAAAGAGCCATAGCGAGGGTGAACCGCTCTTGTACTTCTTTACTAACGGCGTTAGCCAGCGCTTGCCATGAATCACTGATCTGCAGTTTTCGAGTGGTATAGTATTCGTCAATATCTCGCTTGGTTAACTGCTCTACCTGAACACAAAGGGCTGCGCCCTCGTCGTTTATTTTGTTTTGCTGTATCTGAATTTGTTTGTGTTCATCAAGTTTGGTTTTTACNATTGTATAAACNGATTTATCTTTATTTTTTGCAGCTTTCTGTAAATCTANTAGGTACTTATGGCTATGAATCTTTTCTGCCGCCGCTTGACGCATGGCGGTTGTTCCCGATGTCTTGCTTAGTTCTAACAGCAAAGCTTCATCNTCAATTTGCATTACCAAGGCAATNCCTGCATTGCTAGAGTAGCCACAAAGGGTAAGTAAAAGGGCTTGATCTGGAATTTTTTTAGACAGCTCTTCAATGGTGAGNTTCTTCTCGTCGAGCAATTCACCAATACGCTTGCGGGCGTGAGCCTCATGCGGGCTTCGGGGTGAGCTTGTTGCCATAGCCAACAGTTGGCCATCAAATGGGAGGCGATGAATGGCTGCGTGCTTTACAGCAGGAGCCTCGTCGCTGTTTATCGTCTCAATAAGCTGCTCTATAGAATACGCCGTTAAGTTCTCAATTTTCTGATCCATCGTGAGAGGTGGTGTGCTTTTAAAAAATCGGTCGAAAAATGCCATAATCGTAAACTACGTTTTGAGTGATAAGTGTGTGTTAATTCCAGGCTGCCCAACCATAGGAGCACCTAGCCATTGGAACACCTAGAGAACAGGCNTTTGGGTCGAACTATGTTACNTGCACATTAAAAACAGGCAATATAGTCAGATTTAGGACGATAACTTGGCCTATNGGAAGAACAATCTAACCATTTTAATTCATTAGACATGGAAATCATAACGCCGCTTAATACGCTGGCTGTGGCGGCGNAAGATGCCGCAATCGCGTCGGAATAGTACCGCAGTATTGCCGAAGCAGTATTGTCGAAATAGTACCGTAAAAGCCCCGAAACAGTGGGGCAGCACACTTGCTATAGCGCCCTAGCCCTTAGGCATAGTGAATGCATAGCTTGAATACGACGCATTCGATAAACCGCGCAGCGAAAGGTAGGTCTAGGGCCATTTCGCGCCAACCAAGGGGTAAGCCCAGCCTCCGGGCCGCTAACCTATCACCACTCTAGAAACCTATACCCTGCCATTTTCGCTCCCCATCTTTCCGGAGCCAAAGCGCTAGGCGCCGCAGCGGCTGTGTTTGCGGAATTAAGTGGAACGCATGGATGACTGGGTTGCAGGCTCGAAAAACACGAAAATGCCTGTTGCCAAACGCTATTTCGACAGAACGTCAGATGGATAAATCACACAATGTAGCAAAGCACATAACGACTATCACCAGCCAACTAGCCTTCGCTGTAACCCTACCCGATTACTCGGTATTCGCCGAAAGGGGGGAGGCACCTAGTGTATGTCGGTTGCGGGTTAGCTCCGACGGCCCTTTGTTAAGGCCTAAACACGAGAAGGCACAGCAGCTAGCTCCAAAATAGTCATATTTTGACCTTAGATGCTCTGCCTTTTTGGACCTCNGCCTAGGTGTTGGCTTAGGGCTTTTTAACCTTTCGAATAAAAAGCCCCAACCAAAGAACCATANAATATTTAGTTAGTTTCAATGGTCATATCGACTAAACCCGTGTCGCGTGGGTCGTGGCAACTTCCATGAATGTATCGCCCATTGGCCGAAAAAGGGCCCGTTACGCCGATATTGGCAAAGTCGCCAACCAGGAACTGATCTATAACACCTGTAGTGATAGAAACATCCAAAAGCTGTTTAGACTTTTTGCCTTTTTTACCACCACCCCAATGGCGTTTCCCACGCTCCTTGTCGGCCCACCACATTAAATACAACTGCACAGGCTCATCTTCCTCAATGAAGAAAATGTCGTTACCCAAGTAGTGCTTAGAAAGTTCGCCTGTTTCATCTGCCAAACATTCTTCAAAACTGTCGATGCACTTGGGTACCGAATCCATAGCCAGTAACCACCCATTTTGAGCAAAGCCCGAGGCGTACGCCGGGCGAACATTGTCCCAACTGGGCNGGGTATTGTGTGGTCGAGTAACACGTAGGCCATAACCCTCGGGCAAATTCNCGCTTACCTCTTTCGGTAACTTGCCGGCCTCTTCCAGCGGCACAAATAACGGCTCTCCAGAGCGNGCGTCTTTCATGCCCAGCGGCCCCGCGTAAGCGAAGCTAACAAAGCTGTGGAGTGTTTCGGCGCAGGCGGGCACTTGCGGTGCCGCAACAATCGGTTGCTGTGCAAAAGCGGGGTTGTAGTCATAAACAGCCCAGTCAACATCGTTCGGGCCCGTTAACGTACTAAAGAGTACGCTGCTGGTTCGCGGACGTGGTGCGCCAGGCAGAAGTGCGCAGTGATAATTGCCGTCTGCTCCGGGTTCACCCTCTGGCTGGCCGGTGTCGATACACTGCCCAGGTAACGCGATAACATTNCCGTTCATNGGGTTCCGGATTTCCCTAGGGCACTGAAACGGATTAGGGTTGCCCGGTGAGCAAGGGATGTAGCCCTCCTCTAATTCTANGCCTAAGTCTTCTGGGTTTGGNGAGGGCGTGCGGGTAGATTCAATAATGCTAACTGGTCGCTCAAAACTCCAGTCGTCTTGTGACGTATACAGGCAGAAGAAATTGGGTGGTGTATTTTCTCCACCTAAATAGATATTCGCAGAACCGGCGTTGGGGTCGCTTGGGCCATAACCATTAATATCACACCCACCTCGCACTGGCTCGGCAAAGCCTTCTTTTATAAAGTGATTATCGTTACGCACCCTCTCGCCTTCATAAGCCGGCAAGTGAGCAAAGGCGGCTAATGTCATTAGCGATAGAGGCAAGGGTAAAAACATTCTAAGTAATCGGCGATTCATGGTGATCTCCTTAAGGTTTATACATTTATTATTCGATACTTACTGAGGAAAACGGAAGGCAACACGAAGCTCTTACGGTATAAACATGCTTTTGGATTACGAGCCATGTCACAATTAAGTGTTTTTTGGGGTAACCGCATGTCGCCGAGTTCAACGCCTGCGCGCCACAAAAATTAAGCGACTGCAGCGAAAACCCGCCTTTGCCAATGGCGGAGTAATAGTCCTCCTGCAATTGACGCCAAAATCCACCTGTAATTATTCTACGCTCTAAAATGGCTAGGCAAAATTTTGCTTACGCTGACCAAAGGAAAAAGACCTAAGTCACCCCGTTTGGCACCAAGAACTAAAGCATTACATAAAAGCCGTGGATTATTTTGCCTTTACATAGACGATAAGGGTAAGCTCGGAAACATTAATGACTTCGGCCGTCAGTCACTAGGCAAACGCCATTAAAACACTTAAAAAAACGCACCCCTAGCAAAATCAGGGCGACAGATGGGGTTAGCCATTACTCTGTATTCCACGCTGGCACCCACACATCAAAATATTAAAACTATTAGCCCCTAGGTGAATTCAATTGAAACACAATAAAATACCGTTAAAAGGACATGAACTGTACTATTTCAGTACCTGCCCTTATTGCATATTCGTACGCTTATCCCTCTGGTGGATAGGCCTAAACGTTCCGCTCAAAGATATTTTGTTTAGTTCGAAAAACAAAGCTGATCTAGTTGCCGGTGGTGGTAAAGGCCAGGTACCCTGCTTACGCATTGAAAATAATAACGGCGATATTGTTTGGATGTATGAATCTGTTGATATTGTTCGTTATTTGAAATCTAAGCTTATAAAAACATGAAAGTAATTTGTAGAAATTCAAATGGATGCAGAAATGGCTAATATAGAATTGAAATCTACTATTACCTGCCCACTGTGCGGAAACAAGAAGACTGAAATTATGCCTACTAACGCCTGCCAATGGTTTTACGAATGTGATTCATGCCATGAATTGTTAAGCCCAAAACATGGGGATTGCTGCGTATTCTGCTCGTTTGGTACAGTTAAATGCCCACCGATTCAAAAGGGTGATACGTGTTGCGCGCCAACTACATGACCCCCCTACGCAAACCCCGTACTGAGCTGCTAAGAATAGAAGGCAACACATTCACGCTATTACAAAGATATAACCGATTTCGGCGTTAAAATTATCAAGTTGTCACTATTAATCCCTGTAGATACCCATAGCGATGGCCCATTACCCGACGGGCAGGCACCAACTAAAAACGGATTTATAACTTCAGCGATGGCCCTACACACGGGCTTGAACACCGTTATTAATTAACCCGTTAATATCAAGAATATTTCTTAAAAATTATTATCGATAAAAACCAGTTAATTGCGCATTTAATAGGAGCCTGCTAGCCTTAGCGCCCTCCACCTGCTGCCATAGGCGGTAACCCTTCCGCTTATTTTATGTATGAGCTTCTACCTTTATGTGGGAACTGGTAAACAAATCACCCTTCGCTACAGAACGCAGCTGGGTGCGCGACCTTAACGGTGAGGAAGTTTGGCTGGTTGCCATTAAAGGCGCTTTTTGTTGCACCGGAAATGGAACCTTATCGTTAGCAGACGAACAACCCCCAGTGCAATTGGTACCAGAATTTCTATCCGACGATACGCCCTCTAGCCTTAAAACCGAAACGGACTTCCCTCTATGCAAACTGGCTACCGATGTGCTGGTTGAAGGCTCCGCTTTCGCCCCGCGCGGTGAACCTGTACACAAGCTCGACATAAGCTTGGAAGTGAAAAATCACTTTAGTAAAACCCTCAGCGTGTCTGGTAATCGCGAATGGCAGCAGCAAGGCCTAACCATAGTTGCCACTGAGCCAGAGGCGTTTACTACCATACCCCTAGTATATGAGCGCGCGTTTGGAGGGGAAGATGCGGCGCTAGTAGAAACCCCCGCACCGCAGTGGAGTACCCACAACCCCGTTGGCAGTGGTTACAGNTCTAAACACGCCGCAGCCGAAGGCATAGCGTTACCCAACGTAGAGTACCCCGAACAACTTATCGATAGCTGGAAACAACGACCGAACCCCGCAGGCCTTGGCCCGGTGGCAGGTCACTGGCAACCCAGGGTTGGTTTTGCAGGAACCTATGACGAACACTGGCAACGCCAACGCCACCCGCTTTTACCNTTAGATTTCGACAGTCGCTATTTTCAGTGCGCGCCAGNCGATCAACAAATGCAGGGCTTTGCTGTGGGTGGTGAGCATATTCGAGTAACCAATCTCTGCCCTCAGGGGGAGTGGCTTACACGCATTCCNCGCGTGTCNTTATGGGTAGATACCCTCTTTAATGCCGCCAAAAAAGTATCCCAACGGCCCCACATTCATACGGTAAAACTAATGCCCGATTTNCGTACGCTGGAAGTTGTTTGGCACACTCATTTACGCTGCCATGCCGATGCCTACCAACTTCGGGAATCGATTGTGCGACACAAACCTCGTGTTCAAATTAAAAAATCNGGTACTGTTGCTGCAGCATTCTNAAAGGAGTTTTTTGTGCAGCCTATTATTTACGCAACGGAAGCGATTACCGCCCTAGGGGACTCGCAGGCAATGTCCTCTTGTGCAATTGCGGCGGGCTTATCGGCATTTGAAAATCATCCCTTTATGCTAGATATGGCGGGAGCCCCCTACAAGGTGGCTATGGTGCCCTTACTAGAGCCAGGTGAAACACAGCGCATACCCTCACTGGTTGAGAAAATTCTAAACACCACTCTAGCCAAACTTCCGACAGTTACCGAAAGTGTTGACCTGTTAATCAATTTACCCGCTCCCCGCCCAGGCCTACCACCTACCATTGCACAAGACGTACTCAACGTTGCCCAAGCGGCTGTCGCTTCACACCAGAACGTACAAATATTCATCGCAGAGCAAGGCAGAATGGGAGGCGCACTGGCCGTGCAATCAGTGCAGAAACGACTCGCTGACGGTGTTGAATTTGTTGTTGTGCTGGCGGCTGACAGCTACTTCGATGCGACCACCCTTTCGTGGCTCGACCTCACCGGCCAACTACTCACACAAGTAAATG
>Ga0065722_100539_pt1 | contig 10407 bp, 9 predicted proteins | sample BansetMetagenome_FD_59109 | JGI IMG/M metagenome (GOLD analysis project Ga0065722, IMG submission 59109) | Bankia setacea gill microbial communities from Puget Sound, Washington, USA - Caecum Enriched | ecosystem: Host-associated > Mollusca > Digestive system > Ceca | place: United States...
TCCATTACGGCACTGGAATCCATTGGAACCTGAGCCGGTACAATGTTATTGGCTTCCATTAGGGTTTTATCTAATAAGCGTGCGATCGACAAGCGGCTTTGGGCGAGATAGTGCTGCAAGCGATCGCGCTGTGCACTTAGTTCGGTAACGACCTGCAGGCGTAAGCGCTCTTGGGTATTTTTAAGCACTAGATCTACACTGGCGCTTTGGTTTTCGAGGGTCTGTTCAGCCGTTGAAATTCTGTCTCGATAAGGCTGAAGGTCCGGCGCTTGGTTTACAATCTGCTCAATTTTTTTATAGTTTCTACGCAGTATTTTTATGGTTTCGTCTAAGGTGTTGAGGGATTTAATGGCTTGCCACATACGTGCGGAAAACTGCTCACTGGTATCCCACATTAATAAACCGTAATAGCGGCGCAGAGCTTCCTCACTTTCATCAATAAACGGATCGCTAGCGCGCAGACGTGGCACCCGCTGAAGTGATCGCGTTACCCGCTCGATCAAATCAGCTTGATCCTCATCGACGAGTGCGAAGTAATCTTTTTCGGCGGCCATTTTCTCGACTGTTTGAGCCAGCTCTGAACGCTGACGTTCCAGCGTCCCAATTTGCTGCTTTAGCTCACCGGCTTCGATCAGCGTCGCCTTACTTAGACGATCGGTCTCTCGCTCATCCAACATGCCGGTATAAAAACCTAAGCGCTCTCGCCAAGTTTGAATATTGTTGTGAATTGCAATGAGATCGCGAAGGTCCTGCACCAACAGCTGGAAATCTTGCCGCGAAAACAGACTCACCAAATAACTCAACTGCGGCGTAAGTGCGTGCTTTTCTGCATAGATAACCCAGCCCTGACTGTTATCCGCATCGAGATTTAATGCCTCAAGTAAGGCTTCACCTTTCAGATTTTCTATCACTTCGTCGAGGCGATTCATTTCATCAAGATAATTGCGTTCGGCTTCTTGAAAATATTTTAGTGCCAGACCGTCGTTGCCCATTTTTTCGTAAGCATAGGGCACCGCTACCAACGCCTCTTGGGCATTTTCATCGATATAGGTCGCTGCACTTAGGTGCTTCCACACCTTCAGCGCTTCGGCATAATTCTCTAGTTCAACAGCCGCCCAACCATAGCCCAGTAACGCGCGACCAGACACGGGGCTGTTAAGCCGCACCGAGGAGAACTTTTCCATCGCCAGCTGAAACTTTCCNGAAAGTAGTAGGCTGTAACCAGCGGAGGTCATGGCCTTGTCGTAAAGGGCGCGGCGTTCGGGATCGCTGTAAGATTGTTCGGCAATTAAGTCGAAGAAGCGCACTGCACGAGTAAAGTTTTGACGGCGTGCCCAGCCGGTGCCAACGTTGTACCAAGCGTAGGGCAGCCATGCGTCGTCGGTGGGCTCGCGCTTCAGCAGGTATTCGGCCTGCTCCAGATCGTCTTGTTTGATGGCTAAATTGATTTTGAGCTCGGTTAGATCAGCACCGACGCGTTCAGCACTGTCGCGATTCTTGGTGGTCAGCTCGGTAACCCGCGCCATAGACTTATAAGACGCCTGCCAATCTCGGCGCTGGTAGCGCATTTTGGCGAGATAATACCAAGCCGTTACCTGCGCCTCTTCAGACACATTTTTGGCGAGCACATCCTCAAAGATCTCGGCGGCGTAATTATCAATGCCATAGGCGAGCGCAAACCCCCCCTCCATAATCTCGGGGTTATCGCCGTGGCCCTGTATTCCACCGCGCTGTTTCGCCACCAACAACTCACTGAGGGCGGTCATATAATCTTGCTGGTAATAGTGGTACAGCGCAACGCCGTAGCGCAGATCGGCCACGGTGCTGTGGGGTTTGACTTTGGCCGCGACGCTAGAGTTAGCGGTTACGGCGACTATCAGTATCCCAGCGAGGCTAGCGAAACGAGTTACAGCTCCCATTCTTTAAAATCGAATTACCGGTTGACATGTTTTCGGTAGAGTCTTGAACGCGAATCTCCAGCATCTTTGGCTCATCAGTTTTATCAATTAACACCGTTGCGGCACGCTTGTATTCGCGGCTGTCGGGGCCGATACCGGTAAATACTGCGGTTATCTGGTGCTCGCCGGTTTTTAAATTGCCAACATAGAGTCGCTGGATACCACCTCGAACAAGGGCATCGTTCTGGCGAGGCGTGTAAAGATGGCTAGCAACAAGCTTATCGTCGAGCGAAAGCTTAACCGCATCCAAACGGAAAAATGTGCCGGTATCAACAGACAAAAACACCATCACTTGGGTATTGGCGGGAAACAACAGCTCCTCTTCAAGAATCAGTAAATCGCGATTCAATTCCAGTGCTGCCTTTTTGAGATCTTCAACTTCTTCACTGAGTGGAGTAATCGCCGTGTTGTCGACCTCATTTGCAACTGGATTCAACGCGTCTTCCACTTCAAGGTCTGCGGCGAAAGCCACACCGCTAGCCAGCATAAGTATCGACACATATGTCGTTAGCAATGCCCTGCGCGTTTTCAGGTATGTCAAAATTTGGCACAATTTAGCGCTCAACGTCACTCTCCATTAACAGGTTAACTAGCCGACAACGCCTTTTTCAAGCCGCGCCAAACTTTAAAAGTCCAGCCATTTCAAACACTAATCACCGAATATGTGATCCAGTTTTAGCGGGGTTATTTGTCGTCAGAGTTTTCTTCAAATTCGAACCGAGCTGAACAGTATCAACCCACGGTTACGCTTGGCAACTAATGCCAGCGTTTAGCTGCATTAGTTTTATTCTAGCGCTTGTTTGGCTTTAGGGTTCTAGATATATCACTTTCTATGCCATTAATATCGTCAAAAATGTTGATATTTGTAACTCTGTAGATGGCGCCACAATAGGCGGGGTGGATTACAAATACACAGATAAAGTATCACACGGTATAAGCTGGTCCATCGGACGCTGGATGAGATAAAGGGATTTATTGCAGGGGATTAATGAATAATTAGCCTCAAACAATACCAAATGGTTCTGCGAGAGGCCTACTACGAGTGATCCAAGCCGTGAAAGTGAACGCCGCTAAATTTAACTAGTAAGGAGGGGGGGCTGTTGAAATAGGCGACTTTAAAAAAGTGGAACGCCTGCAGGCCAAAAACGCCATAATCAGGGTACTACCCAGAATATTAACGTTTTATTATCACTAAAGTGACATAACCTACCTCAAAGCCCCATTTTCGCCATAATCGTTTCATTAATTAACGTCGTGTCGTTAACAAGGTACATACGATCGTCAACGGCTAAATTAAGCGTTGAGTCTTTATAAGGAATCTGCAGAACGTAATTTAAAAACAAGGCATTGCCAGCCGAGCGTAAATTCGAACTACCAACCACATCTCCAGCTGTCGCAATATAGACATCGTCATCGGGGACTAATGTCCACACACGCGTTTGCTGTTCGCCGTCATCGAAAATAAAACGTTCGTCTAGGGTGCCAATACCATCTTCATTCCAGCTTGCATCGATGGTCGCGTTAAAATAGCGGATTACCTCACCGCCTCGGTTTTTAACTATGCCATGCGCGGTTAAACGACCGCTAAAAAATGTTTCTACGTCCATTTTAGGCTGGTTATCGGCGTAGGTTTCTAGCTCGACACTTGAGCAGGAACTTATTAAGGCGAGCAAACCTAGACTTAGACTAAGCGCAACACCTCGAAAATAATTACAACTTCTGACTAACAAGCGATGTATCCAAGTATTCATAACGAATATCCACAAATTGATAATTGCCCTCGGCATCGGCAATGTTGGATGTACCCACAAATCGTATAAGGCGTTGACAGCTAGCCGAGTAGGTAAGGTTTAGCGGCTTTATTAACGCTCTAAGCAGCCAGTTTGCAGCGCTCACTTTAAAACATACGGAATCTTCATCNTCGCAGGCCACGGCTTCCGCTTTAAGCGCTACGCTACTCAACCGCGACGGCACAAAATAATCGAATTCTAGAGTTTCGCCGTTAATGAGCGTTAGCCAGTGATCGCGCAACACGTTATCGAAGCCGGCATCGATAACGGGGAGTCGCTCTGGAGCGAGGCTCTTCGCTTTAGTTTTTGCCTCTCGGTCTTCTCGATAGCTCGCGTTGATACGGTTATCAGACGACACCTCNACGACAATTTTTTCACCCGCTAAATTATTTACCTGCACAACACTCGGGGCGAATTCGCTTACGCTAAAATCCAGGCTTTTTTCTGCGAAGCTATCGCCATTTTTTTCGCGATAAATAATAGTTTGCTTCGCGTCTATACGTGGGCCGTGCTCTTCGATATAGAGTAACTCGCCGGTTTTTGAATCATGTGCGTTCCCGACGATTTGACCAAGATCGCACTCAGCGTGACTTTTTAAGGCCGTACTGAANGGTATACAAAACAACAGAACCTTAACCATAGCCGCAATCACACATCTCTTGCGNCGATTTTTTCTATCGAAGAAACTTATCGCGAATTCCAAGTACATCGTCTCCACTTCAGTTAATAAACGCCGACAAAATTCTACTGGGGCCGAACCAAGGCCATTGCCAGAGGTAAGGCTACGGCCCAGATTAAGCCTTCCACTAATAAGGGTAAATACATGGGGTCAACCAAAATCGAACCGGAAATTTTCGCACCCGCAAAATAACTCAACGGTACAAATACCAAGGCTAGCACCACCGCCAATAGCGGACGACAGTCTAAGAAGATCAAGCTGTGCCTTAGGGTTGTAGCCATCATTGCCCACAAACACACTAGCCAGGGCGGGGCAAGATAAAGGGGCAGGCCGATTGACTGTAAACCAATAACACCATGAAATTGTATTAAACCAAGGTTCGCGATGATCGACTCACTCAATAATCCGCATAGGGCAAAGGTAACAACCAAACGCCATTCATCTGAGAAGTTTGCGACCCATCGCCAGTGGCCAATAAGTGCAATAGCCGTTGCCGCGACGGCTAAAATATTATTGCCCTGCACGCACAATAACCACAGCAATTGAAAGCCTAGTGCATTACCAATAACGGCGATTCTGCGTGACATTAATTTATGCAATTCTGCAATTTATAGGGGCCTTCAATTTGTGTATACCTTCAACTAATAAGTACTCTGGCTAAATTCCTAGGATGAAATCGAGAAAGAAACTCACGAGAAACGGTAATCTGGCTTCGCGAATACAAATTGGCCAGTACTTATAACGCGCTCACGGAAGCCTCCCTCGCAGTAACANAGATAGAATTCCCACATACGACAAAATACATCGTCGAAACCCTGAGTTTTTACCTGCTCTAGTTCACTAAAAAAGGCTTCTCGCCAAAGGCGAAGCGTGCGCGCGTAGTGAGCGGTAATATCTTGCAGGTCAATAATGTGCATATCGGTATGACGGCTGACGCAGCTAGCAATAACTTCATTCGACGGTAGGCACCCCCCAGGGAAGATATAGCGCTGAATAAAATCTACCGATTGCTTTGCTTGTTGATAGCGCTGATCACTAATCGTGATTGCCTGAATCGCCATCAAACCACCCGCTTTTAATAGCTGACTACAACGACTGAAATAATCTGCATAGTATTCATGACCAACCGCCTCAATCATTTCTACCGACACTAACTTGTCGTATTGGCCGCGAAGGTCTCGATAGTCTTCAAGCAACACCGTCACCTGGTTTTGCAAGCCAAGCTCGTCGACGCGCTGCTGCGCATAATCATGCTGCTCTTTCGAGATGGTAGTGGTGGTAACCTTACACCCGTAATTTTTCGCAGCATACACCGCCAAACCGCCCCAGCCAGTGCCGATTTCCAGTAGATGATCGCTATCCGTAAGCTGTAACTTTTGACACAGCAACTCCAGTTTGTGCAGAGAACCCTCCTCCAAAGTCGACGTTTTTTCGGGAAAAACCGCCGACGAGTACATCATTGTTTTATCTAAAAACAACTTAAAGAAGTCATTACCAAGATCATAGTGGGCGGAAATATTTTTGCGTGAACCAAACCGAGAATTCTCATTAAAACTGTGAAGAATTTTCGCCATAAAGCGACTAATCCAAGGCCGTTCATTATCCATCTTATCGAGTATTTTGGCGTTCGCGACCCAGAGTTGAATCACGTTCAACAGATCTGGTGATGTCCAAGCTCCGCGCATATAGGCTTCACCGGATCCAATACTGCCATGAAAAAAAACATCTCTATAGGCGCTATATTGATGCACCTGAATATGCGCAATAATCTCAGCTTTTTCGGCTGGCTCGCCAAACCGATAGACTTCACCGTTATCTTCAATTGTTAGGTGGCCGCGCTGCAAACGCTTACACACAGCTAGCACGGCTTTTTTGGCTAGTTTATCCAGCCAAGAGAAATCACGTTTATCTTGAATTTTCACATTGGCAATACTTGCAGATTCCACTACGACCAGTCCTCTTTTTCTACGTTAGCAATGTTTACGTGGCAGGGGCGTGCGGTGTAATTAACAACTCCATCAACGCCAAACTTTTCCATTAAAAATAAACCACTCTTCTAAAATAAAATTTAGCCTAACGTTTCTAAACACCACGGCTGCCGTTAGGGTGGCTGTAGATAGGTACTTTTTTTAACCACAGCTTTAATGCTTGCCAATAGATGGCTGCGAATACTTTTAGCGTCATTAGCGGGTAGGTTAAAATCGCACGGCTTAAATTTTTGCCATTTAGTTCTAAGCGCCGCAAACTTAATGTTGCATCAAAAATAGCAGCGCCATCTTTACTAATATTTTTCATGTGAACGCCCAGCGTCTTCTCTGGCGTGTTGCTGCGCCAATCGTATTCCAACGCCATTTCATGAAAGGGTGATACATGCATCTGCTTGTCAAAACTTATACGCTGCACCGATTTGTCTGGATCACAACGTAGTATGTAGGCATGACGCTCGCGCCAAGGCGTATTGGTTACCTCTAGCAGCATCGCTTGAAGTTGCTGTTCGGCGTCGTAACAGTAGTAGATAGAAATTGGATTAATTATAAACCCATAGTATCGACAGTTGGTTAACAGCCTAACAGGGCCGTCCAGTTTCAAATCCAAGCTCTGATTCACTGCAGCTAAGACCTCATCCTTTAGTGGTTGGCTAGCGTCTCCAAAGTAGTCGGAACGACTGAATCTCGCCAATCGAAAAGGATCCCGCCAAAAACGTTTTGAGGACCACAAGAGGCTTTTGCTGCAAACATCGTCGACCTCATCTAAATCTAAATACATCATAAACACCTGATAACTAAACCTGTGTTTACGGGGGCTAACACGGCGATGCCGTACCATGCCGGTGTAAATCGCGCTGGCTAGCTCCATTCTGCACCCAGCGCCTTGGCGACACGAATACCGCTGCTACAACCATCTTCATGAAAACCGTTCTGCCAGTAAGCACCGCAGAACCACGTTTTGTTCACCCCGTTTATCTCCTGCCAACGCGCTTGCGCGGCAATTGCCTTAAGTGAAAAAACAGGGTGGGCGTAATTAAATTCAGCAATGATTTTCTTTTGATCGATTAGCTCGCGCGCATTCAAGGTAACGACGAAGGTGGTATCAGATTCGATTCCCTGCAGAATATTCATGTTGTAACTTAGCGCTGGTGGTTTATCTGAGTCTTTACCTAGGTGGTAATTCCAGCTCGACCACGCGGTTTTTTCCTGCGGTAATATTGCGCTGTCGGCATGTAAAATGACTTCGTTATTACGATAGGGAATTGCGCCAAGAATATCCTGCTCTTGTTCGCTAGGGTCTGCCAATAACGCCAAAGCCTGATCGCTATGGCACGCAAATATTACCTGATCAAATTCCTGCGCACGCCCATCAACGAAAGTTATAACCACGTTCTGGTCTTGTCGCTGTACACCTTTGATTTTTGAATTCAATTGAATCCGGTCTACAAAGGGAGCGCTTAACGGCTTGAGATAAGCCCGTGAACCACCTTTAAGTACACGCCACTGGGGACGATTGTTAACACTGAGTAAACCGTGATTTTTAAAAAAGCGAACAAAGAACAACAGCGGAAATTGCAACATAGACTCGAGGGTTGCCGACCATATCGCGCTGCCCATGGGCACTAAATAGTGGCTGGCAAATAATTCGCTGTAGCCATTGGCCTTTAGATATTCACCCAATGTCATCGACTCGTTTAGCTGACCCGACTCGAGATCGCGAATCGCTTCTTTGTTGAATCGCATAATATTCAACAGCATACGCATGTACGGAATATTGACGATATTGCGGCGCTGGGCAAAAAAGACTATTGAGATTATTGCCGCCATATTCCAAGCCTGTATTGCGACAGCTAACACTAAAACTCATTTCGGTTGGTTGGTTTTTCACTCCAAGGCGATCCAACAGTTTTATGAAGTTAGGGTAGGTCCAATCGTTGTAGACAATAAATCCAGTATCGATTGCGTAATCCCTGCCGTCATAATTGACATCGACGGTTGCAGTGTGACCACCAATTCTGTCAGCCGCTTCAAACAGGTGAATATCACATGATTTATGTAGTAAGTAGGCGCTAGTCAATCCCGATATGCCTGTTCCAATTACAGCTACTTTCAAAATGGTGTCCCTATTGATTGATTTGAATAGAATTCACATAGCGGTAAATGTTGCCGCTTATTCGCTATGAACTATTGTTTACCCTTACATTAATTTTCGACTAATCCCCGGCTGCATCGGCAACCACCGAGGGCCGCATTAACCGCAACCAGATACGCGGAAAACTTCGCCCAAACCACAACAATAAACTTAACGGCAGTGGAAATGCATAGCTGCGCTGACGCTTTTCAATCGCCGCCAACATCTTTACCGCAGCTTTTTCTGGCGGCCACAGGAAGGGCATCGAAAAATCATTGCGTTGTGTCAATGGCGTATCAACAAAACCCGGCTTGAGTAGCGTCACATCGACATTTAACAATTGTAGATCGACCCGCATTGATTCCAGAAAATAATGCAGCGCGGCTTTTGATGCACCGTATGCCTGGGTGCGCGGGAAAGGCGCGCCCACAGCCTGAGAACCGACACCGACGATGTGCGGTTTAGGTGCGGCAAGTAGTAAACCCCACACCGCTTCCAGCGTGTTAACAGCACCAATAAAGTTTACCTGAGACACCCGACCAATCATGCTCCAGTCCGGTTTATGCACATTAAAATATTCACAGGTTCCAGCGTTGAGAATAACCCGGTCAATAGACGAATATCGCTGCTCTAGGCTTGCCCGAATATTTGAAACTTGTTCGCGCTGGCTCACATCAAATTCAAAAATATGGATATTGCTGAACCCTTCCGCCAAATCGCGTAAAGCTTCCATATTGCGGGCGCTGGCAATCACGGTATTGCCAGCCTCAGCTAAACGCAGAGCAAGCTCTCGACCTAAGCCGGAACTCGCACCGGTCACCCAAATTGTTTCACCTTTAATTGTCATGCATTACTCACCGGCGGTAACCCGAACGCTAAACCGCAATTTTCTAGATTTATTACTGGCCTTTTTTCACAAGATTTTTTCGCAACCAGCGTGTTGCACCGCCAATCACCGGCACATGCTCGTACAACATAGCGCCCATATCATANACGTCTTCATGGTAATGAATACGGTCGCTAAAATTTTATTTGCGACATACCACGCACGGTAATCAAACGGCTACCGAGACGAGGGTGGACAAAATGCATATTCCATTTGATATAAGCACTATCNAGCCCAATCACCTGATCGAGATACTCAAANCGGCCCTCACTAACCCCAGTGCAAATGTCGCTCATATAAGCATGCAAGCAGTGTGTNCCGCGCAGGCAGTGGACCGGATCTTTAAATACCACATCGGGGTGATAGAGCGACTCGATATCGTCGAGCGGCAGCTGGCGGATATCGGCGTAGAAGCGCTTAAAACGCTCTACCAGCTGAGTGCCAACAATCTGCGGTTGTGCTGTAGACATGGTGTATTTACTCTTGTGCTTGAACGATGTTATTGATTAAACGATGCTGTCGGTTAAATGATGCTACTAACAAAGNGTCCTAAAGCTCTGGCAAGCTTCGTGATTAAAGCTCTCGAAGCCTTTAGCTCAGGTCTGGTCCGACAAACGTTTAAAAACANGTATTTAGGCTTGTATACGGCGCGGAGTAAAACTGAGATTACCCAGCGTGTACCTGAACTACCAAGCGCTTGTTTTAATTGAACAATTCACAGCCCAATTGAAATACCTAAAAGGCGCCCCCTGCTACAATTATAGAGCTCGATTGATAAAACATTTTTACACTACAGTCATCCAAGCCTACCCAGCGCTGCGTACAATGGTTCGAAACGATAAAACTAAGGCCTAAAACCGTGACGACTACTGCCGTAACCAAGACGCCACAGCAACATACGGATGACCTTCTGTTGGTTGCCAACGACCGCGATCGTGACGCTTTTAGTCGTCTCTTCGATCACTACATGCCGCT
>Ga0065722_104506_pt1 | contig 10398 bp, 7 predicted proteins | sample BansetMetagenome_FD_59109 | JGI IMG/M metagenome (GOLD analysis project Ga0065722, IMG submission 59109) | Bankia setacea gill microbial communities from Puget Sound, Washington, USA - Caecum Enriched | ecosystem: Host-associated > Mollusca > Digestive system > Ceca | place: United States...
CCCCTACCCATTCAATACCGTCTTCTGGCGCGTCTTCGGCATCCTCTACCGCTTCGTGTATATTGGCACCACCCACACCCACTGACTGCTTCCATGAGTCACCCCAGCTCATCGTAATCCACTCATCATAGGGATTGACGTTTTGGCTAATTTCATACTGGATGCGCTCGCAACTTTTGGTCGCTAACGAAAACGCTTCATTGGCACGTAACAGTGCATTTTGGAATAAGTCGTATAAACCCGGATTGGCTTTTTGCAGGATATAGCCCGGTAAGTTGGCAATGGCAGCAGCCGCTGCTAGTTCAATAGCATTCACCGCATTGTCCACACCGTTACGAATATTTTCCATGGAGCTTTCAATCGCCACCATCGGGTCGAAGCCACTGCAACTGAGGGCAGAAGCCTGTCCATTCAGAGAAAAATCAAGGGTAGTAATGTTGAGGCTGGGAGGAATAGCAATATCTCGGCCACCGCCTATTTTGTAATAAAACAGACTGTCATCATTAGGTGCTTCTACGGCCCGTACTGACGTACCGATGGCACAAAGACAAAGACCAATAGTGATAAGATATGCACGGCAGCATTGAGTGGATACTCTGCTTATGCAGTTCATAAACACACCTCCACCGGCACCGTAAACAGATACGCGCCCTTGGCCTCACAGCACTCATAAGGCCGCCATAACGCAAAGGCATAGCGGTTGTCTTCCGATTGTCTACCCGTAGACCATGACTGTGAATACACATCGTTTTCACCAAAGGCATAACATTGCGTATCAACTTTGGGAGCCAGCATTTGCCAAACGCCGGTATCAGGATCGTTCTCGACCAGCTCGCCGGGCAGCCAAGTGCGGTTGTAGTTATTGCCATTCAGTGGGTTATAAACATGCGGCTGTTGGGTTTGCGTCACGATATTGCCCACACGCTGCGCAACAACAGCGGCAGCTTTCACATCGTCCTTTTGGTTGATAAAACCTGTGCGAGGCCACACCGGCCCCCATTGCTGCTGAATACCGGAGCCAACAACACGGCGGCCTGGCAGCAAGTTAAGCAGGTACAGCATTTCGGGTAGTCCCAAACGCCATACCAGCGCATCAAAGCCCGATGATAAATAGGGCTCCATCGATTCCGATTCTGAAGGACAGTAATAACCACTGTCCGCTATCGAATCCGTTAATGAACTAAACGGGTGACCAATTGCCGTGGCTTCTTTGAAGCGTAAACTGTGATCAGTATTGGGATTGCCGCCTTCAACTCGGTGTCCACCGCCCACAAAGGCATCGTGAAAAAGCCCCACAAAACTATCAGCTCCCTGACTTTCCAATGAACCGTATATTGATTGCGCTTCCTCCCACGGATTATCACCTGGCTCATCGTAAACACTGACAATAAGATCGGGGTTGTAATGACTCACCCGGATGCTGGTTTCAATGTCACACTCATAAATACTGCATCTCAGCCAAACACACACGCCGGTAATACAATAATTTAGGCATGTTTGATCCAATGTCATTGCGCCGGCAATGTTGCTTAGCGTTAATGTTGTTGGCTCTAATTCTACGGCTTGTAGCCTGTGACTCGACAACAAGAGAATTATCAATCCGGTGCTAAAGCCTTTCCACGCACACTTAGTCATCAGCAACCACCTCCTGCGTTTCTTTCAGCCAGTGGCGATACTGTTTTGTTGCCGCGTGCAGATCCGTCACCCCATAAACAATCACTTGCTGATCAAAAATAACAGCAGGGTAACGATCCAGGCCGTATTGCATCGAGAGAATTAATGCCTGATAGGCCTCACGTAATTCTTGGTTTAATTGTGATTGCCCAACGCCCGCAATACGCTGCTTCATAAGAGCCAAGGCCTTATCTTCATCAGCGGGTAAGTTTTTGCCTAAGCGCTGCTCAATACGATCAACAGCATCCAAATTAAACAGTTGATGAGGAACGGTGACACCCGAAAGGGGAAATTGGTCTGACGTAATGACAACAGTGGAATGAGGAACAGCAACCTCATCGGCATAAGAGACAAATCCTGTTATCGCACACGTTATTAGTAGCGCATAGCGCCCAGTCACTTGAAACACTGATATTTCTCCTGAAAATATTCAATGTCTCGATAATGGGCAATCTGAGGTTAAAAAATAACAATCAACGGTACGGGCAGAAAAGACCTATAAATATATCAATTTTCACGTATTCTATAATTTAAAACTGCTTTTCATAGACGATAATGGTTTTTCATGCCATGCTGTAAAAAATCACAACTAAATCACAATTCGCAAAAATGCCAATATATAATCAAAAATCACAAAGAATAAGGGTTTTTCATACTTTTCCCGCTCTGGGAAACAGTGAAAGCTATGCAGGGTATGCGGCGCTGATTGCGGGGCACGGGCTATCTGTACCCGCACCGGACTCCCTTTTCGCTATTGGCACCAAGCACAAAAAGATCAATAAAGGCCGCTGGCAACTTCTGACACCACGCCATAAGCCCGAAGACACGCTGCATGGCCATCTTACCTTTGCCCTCAAATATGAAGGCATTGATCTGGCCATTCTCAGCGCCCTATTTGATGATGTTGATCCTCAAGAAATAACTAATATTATTCGATCAGAACCTACCGGTTCCTATAGCCGACGCTTATGGTTCCTGTATGAGTGGCTGAGCAATACTACACTCGAATTAGAGGATGCCACTCAGGGAAACTTTGTTCCGCTAATCAACGACAAATTACAATATGCAGCAACTCCCCGTGATTCCAAACGCCACCGGGTACGTAACAATTTGCCGGGGACCCGTGAATTTTGCCCGCTGATTCGACGAACGGAAAAACTTGATCAGTTTATAGCGATGAATCTTTCGCATGCAGCAATCCATCATATCGGCAAAACCCATGCAGACTTATTGAGCCGTGCAGCCGCATTCCTGCTACTTAAAGATTCTAAGGCATCCTATACCATTGAAGGAGAAACCCCTCCGCATAATCGCATTGAACGCTGGGGGAAGATCATCGGGGAAGCCGGACAACGCTCATTAAGTGTGGATGAATTTGAATATCTGCAATCCGTTGTCATTGCTGATAATCGCTTCATTATTCCTGGATGTCGCGTTGAAGGAGGGTTTGTTGGTGATCATGACCGCACCACTGGCATGCCAATGCCCGTCCATATCTCAGCCCGCGCGGAGGACGTAGAAAGTCTTCTGACAGGATTAATAGAAACAGTCCAGCTGTTAAGTGATAGCGATTATGACGCTGTACTTACGGCAAGCCTTGTTGCCTTTGGTTTTGTCTTTATTCATCCATTTGAAGACGGCAACGGGCGTATTCATCGCTATTTATTTCATCATATTTTGGCTGAAAAACAGTTTGTCCCGAAGGGGCTTATCTTTCCCGTATCCGCTGTTATTCTAGATCGTATCGATGAATACAGACAAACATTGGAACATTATTCTAAGCCCAGACTTGAGTTAATCGAATGGAGACCAACTGATAAGGGAAATGTCGATGTCCTAAACGACACTATCAACCTATACCGTTTTTTTGATGCAACAAAACAGGCCGAATTTTTCTTTGAATGCGTCGAAGAAACCGTCAACAAAACACTACCGGAAGAAGTTGACTACCTCGCCAAATACGACCTCCTGAACAACTTCATCAAGAACTACATTGATATGCCCAATAAGCTAGTTGATTTACTTATCCGATTTCTAAACCAAAATAATGGCACGTTTTCAAAGCGTGCGCGCGAAAAAGAATTTTCAGCACTAACCGATAAAGAAATACAGATTATCGAAAATAAATACGATGAAATATTTAACCCATAACAGGTCGAATCAAAAACAGTATCACCCCTTACAACATAGAAACTTTAGACGGGTTTTAAGCGTAAGGGAAGAAAGAAATGTTTGTATCTGAGAAGGTTAATGCTCGCCTACAGAGAATGAAACGAGGCACTCCGTTTTCCATAAATGGCTTTTACTCGCTAAGCAGCCGCACATCGGTACAAAAAGCGATAAGCCGCTTGACCAGATACACAGAAGCAAAACATTTGGCTGAATCATAAACGTTCATTGAAAAGCCACCGCTTTCTTCTAAATACAGGAATATTCGAGAACATACCCCTACTTTTATTCTATACTTCCCAAATTTTACCCCGACTTTTGTCATGGCTGCCTATTTTTGACATACAAAGGTAATTGGATGAACCATACCATTAGCCAATCACGTGTGGCCGAGCAATAAAGTGTCATACTGGTTATCGCCATATCGCCAATTTCACTTAAATATTAAGTAATAAAGATGCATACTCAATTTATGCTCCGATCGCAGGGTGCCGGTCATTTTCTTGTTCTGGCTGCTTTCACTCCATAAACGGACTAATAGACGACGTAAAAGGCTTGTTCGAAAAGCGTCGAAATGTGCCAATAAGAGACTAAAAAAGGTGTAAACGTCGGAAAAAGGCGAAACAAACGCCCTATTCGTGGATACTCTGCTTTATCCGAGAAGTACGGCAATGCCGCATAGCAGCTGAGGCGGCCGCGTTTTGTGAATGATCAGGTAAGTGCGACTTATGGATAAAGATGTGATGCGTGTGGCTTGGAGTAAACTCCAATTAAGGTGGGCCAGTGTGGCAAACCTTGAAGGAACGGCGCATATTTTAGATTTGTAGCTGCTTAATATATAGAGCGTTTTTTGAAATAGTATTGCGAGTAAAACGGGCGTTGAGTGCTGGTACAAAAATAAAAAAGTATGACTACCCGAACAGGCTGGGTTCATTTATTTGCGTGACATTGACATATTGCCCTGTCGGGTATGACGATGGGCCAAATTGATTATAGATAGCAACATCGGCCGCATCACGACCATAGCCGATGGCTACGTAAGCTCTTTGCTTAGTTGTTTGAGTAGCGTCGAAAGAATACCAGCGCCCACCCACATAGGCTTCAAACCAAGCGTGAAGATCCATGGGTTCAAGCCCGTTCAAATAACCTACAACCATGCGGGCAGGGATACTTAGGCTGCGGCATAACGCAATGCCCAAATGCGCTAAGTCACGGCACACGCCCCACTGGCGGGCATTGACAGCAAGAGCTGATACTTGAACATCACTGTTACTTTGTTCAAAACTAATGTTGTTGCGTAGCCAGTTTTCAATGGCGGCTACTTGGTCGTAGCCTAGACGATGACCTTCAGTAATGGCATGTGCCTGATAGCTGAATTGATCGGACTCACAATAACGGCTGGGTAATAAAAAATTTAAAATGTTATCAGGCAGATTTTGTATGTCGACAAATTCAGCGCCGGGTGCTTCATCAATACTACCGGCAATCATGACTTCTGCCTGAGTAAATACTGAGAAGAGCCCAATGGGTGCTACTAGCCGTTGACAAAGGTTGCCATAGCCATCCGTAAATTCAATGACGGGCACGGTGGGCGATATTTTATACTGCTCACTGGCAATCCATTGCTGTGCGCCACTGCGCGGGCGCAACATCAATATAAAGGTTGTTGGTATTTCAATGTCAAAATGTAATTCACAGCTGGTACGTAGCCACATGTGAGACTCCCTATAAAGCTAAATAAAAAATAGCTAGCGGATGTTGTAATGACAATTAAATTTCAGGCAGGCGACTAACGTCAACCGAAACACTGAGTATTGGGCCTTTACCACCACCAAAAATAACGCCCTTGACTGGCGTAACATCGAAATAATCACGACCAAATGCCGTGACGATATGCTGGCTATGAGCAGCCGTATTATTGGTTGGATCAAATTCTGCCCAGCCTTCACTAGGTGAAAAATACGCCATCCAAGCGTGGGTAGCATCGGCTCCTACCAGTTTTTTCTCGCCGGGTTTGGGTAGCGTTTCAATATAACCTGAAACATATTTTGCTGGTATGCCCATGGCCCTTAAGCAGCCGATTTGCAGGTGAGCAAAATCCTGACAAACACCTCGCTTATGCTCCAATACATCCCCGAGTGGCGTTGCTATCGTGGTAAATTCGGGGTCGTAGGTAAAATCGTTGAATATGCGGGTGGTCAGTTCGCTGACACAGGCTTTCAGAGAACGTTTCAGATCAAATGATGGACGAGCATATTCCGCTAGGGCGGTACTCGCTTCTATCATTGGTGAATTGAGCAAAAACTCACGGGCGAGGATAGTATCATCGTTAAGGGTCATCCTTAGATAGTCTAATACTTCACCATAGGAAGCCCCTAAATCCAAATTCAATTTATGATCATTGTTTTGTATTTGAATATCACTTTCTGCAGTAATTGTTAATTCAGTATGCGGCTCTTGTATTTCAAAATGGTAGGCTTGATTGCCAAAGTAATCGGTGCGTTTACGCTTAGTTGCCGGTTGTGGCGAGACAGAAATGCGACTATTAAGACACTGCTGCCTATCCGTATTTCTTGGGATAACATTAGCGAGGTTGTAGCAGCGTGTTACCCGTTGAGCATATTGATAATGGGTGATGTGTTTAATCCTGAAGCGCATTACTGCTCCCCCAAAAAACTAGTGACTAACTGCTGAGGATCAGTGCGGTGGTCGAAATGTTTGTCGCTGATTAAACGGTTGAAGTCTTTTAATAGTTTTTCTAATTGTAGTAGCAGGCTCTTTAATTCTTCGCGCTGGTCTGTTTTGGTTTCTAAGAGTTGCGTTAGTCTAGATAACTTAAGGCTAGTCATGGCTTCCAATAAGGCCCGTTCTTCTTCTTGAAGCTCACCTTGTTTGGCATCTGAATTGGGTAATTGCTGCAAGTGTTGTTGCAACTGCTCCAATTGAAAAATTAAGGAGCGTGGGTTATTGCTGTCGAGTAACACTAGCTCCAGCCCTAATTCTACACCTCTGCGTTCACGCCCGCGTTGACGGTAGGTCATGAGTACTTCCATAGACCTCAATAGTGCCGTTAATAAGGTGGACTTATCTGCGCCGGCAGTCACGGGTGTTATCAGGCAACGGATGGTATTAATAGTTTGCAGCGCGCGCTCAATACGTTTGCCTAATTCCATAAACCGCCAGCCGACATTCCTGATCATGCTTTCTTGCATCAGCCCAGATAAAGCAGCTAACGCAGTAACTAAGGGGTCGAGCGCTTCGTCGGGAGCAGACGTCAAGCCATCTGCTAAGTCGACATCCATTTGCTCAAGCGCATCGCGTAAATCATTGATAACACGGATGGTGTCACTGGATAACAACGCCTTCGATTCATCGGCACTAGAGAGCATGGAGTTGATGGTTGATTTAATGCTGCCAACGCGGCCGCTATCTTTAATGATTAGCAATAACTCTTCATCGGGGTTTGCCAGTAATGGCTCAGCGGCACCGAAAAAACCCGGCGTGGTAGCAGTAATTTGAGTGGCAGTTTCTAGTAAAATTCGTCGTGCAATTTTACCAACAGGGTCTTCGCCGTTAAGCTGAAGGAATACGGTGCGCAAATAACGCAGAGAAACTTCTGCGCGCTCAGCATAGCGTCCCATCCAGTATAGGTTTTCAACCACTCGGCTGGGTAGGCTAATTAGTGATGAATCAATATGGGTACGTGTTGATTTTTGTGTTATTTCAACATCGGCGGTGCGTTCTGGTTCAGTGGCGGTGACCCAAGTATCTTTACTGGGGCTGCCGGACAGCATATTGATTACCGGGTCCTGACTATTAGCACTAAATCGAGTTAGGCCACCGGGGAGTACGGTATAAGAACTGTCAGCGGCTACAGAAAACGTGCGTAAAATGGCTGGCCGCGGCTCAAGACGTTCTGAGTAAAATACGGGGATGGTGGTTTTTTCTAATCGTTCCTGTGCAACATATTGGTAGCGGTTGTTGTGTACGGTGGCCAGTAGCTGGTTAAGTTGTTCGGGATTTAAATCGCCACCCCAAACACTCTTAATCCCAACCCCACGATACGCGGGTTTGATAATCAGCTGGCGAATATTGGCTGTTACAAAGTCTAAATCTTGATTATCGCCACACCAGTATGTTTTTACTGATGCCAGCCGTGGTTCGCGCCCGAGCAGACACTTACCTATTTGCGGTAGGTATTTAAGCAGTATTGGGTTTTCCAGTACGCCGGAACCTAGCGGGTTGACCACGACTAAGCGACCGCTGCGCACAACATCTAGCAGGCCGGGCACGCCCAGCTGTGAATTACTGCGTAATTCAACGGGGTCACAAAAGGCGTCGTCCACATAACGTAAAATAACGTCAACACGCTTGAGACCATCTAAAGACTTCATCCACAAAAAACCGTTGCGCACAATAAGGTCGCCGCTTTGGACCAAAGGAAAGCCCAAGTAATTTGCTAGATAAGCATGTTCAAAATACGTTTCATCACGGCTGCCTGGTGTTAATAGTGCAATCAGGGGTGCTTCATCGGAAGAGGATAGTGAGGACAGTTTAAGACGTAGGCGCTGGTAGAAACTGGCTAAGCGATGAACGTGACTATCACGATATAGGCTGGGAAAAACGCGAGACATAACTGTACGGTTTTCTAGTACGTAGCCGGCACCGCTGGGAACCTGTGTGCGGTCGGATAAGGCGCACATATTACCATCGCGCATGCGTAGCATATCTACGCTATGGGTAATGAGTTCGTGCTCTCCCGGTAGTTGGATATTCTGGCAAGCGCGAATAAATCCGCCGTGGCTGAATAGCGCTTCTGGTGGCAGCGCCCCGTGGCGCAACAAGGTACGTTCGCCATAGATATCACGTAGTATCAAGTTGAATAATTCTGAGCGCTCTAGCAGCCCAGCCTCAATCTGTCCCCAGTCTTCGCTGCCAATAATGTGGGGGACGGGATCAAGCTCCCAGCTGCTACTAGGGTTGCCGTCTTTGCTAAGGATATTATAGGTTGCGCCATCGTCCCGTAGGATACGGCGGGCTTTTAGTTGGCGTTCGCGTAATACACCAGGGCCTAGGTCGCGTAAGCTATTGAGCAGATATTGCCACTGCGGTTTAACCGTACCATTGTCAGCCCATGCTTCGTCTGACTGTCCATGAGGACGAAAATACTCAAGAGCCTCGACTGATTTGTTCTGGCTTTGAGTTTGGCTTTGAGTCGGCATTGGGCTCAATGGCGTTGGCATATCGGAGTTGGGCACGTAGCAACCTGTCAACAAGCGTAATAATTCTGAGACGTATTATATACGCATTCAGTGCTACATGACTAAGCTTAAAGCTGCCTCAGTCCTTTATTTTATCTGCGAGCAGGGCTGCGCATATCGAGTATGTAGGGGTACTCTCCTGAGGGTTCCTCTGGCGGTAGTTCCATGGGTCTCGGTGGCTCTTGATTAGGGAAGAACTCGCGCATCGCATCTACTTCAGGGGTCGGTATAAAGGGCCCTTGAGAGTGGCTTAGGGTTTCAAAACGATTGATACGACGGGATTCCGCCTCATAAGAATTAATGGGGAACGTCTCATAGCTACGCCCGCCTGGGTGGGTTACATGGTAGCTACAGCCACCAATGGAGCGGCCATTCCAGGTATCGATTAGGTCAAAATGCAGTGGTACATGCACGCCAATCATCGGATGTAACGCCGACGGTGGCTGCCAAGCACGATAACGCACGCCACCGACATACTCAGCATGACAACCAGTATTGCGAAGCGGGACTCGGCGGCCATTACAGGCCAATACATAGCGGCCTTCCGTTAAGCCGGTTGCTCTGATTTGCAGGCGTTCAACCGAGGAGTCTACGTAACGAGAGGTGCCAAAGCTACTGCTTTCCTCGCCAAGTACATGCCAAGGCTCTACGGCCCAGCGTAATTCCAGCTCGATATCATCGAGTTGCACGCGCCCATAGTGTGGGAAGCGGAACTCTTCAAAGGGGGCGAGCCATTCAAGTTGGAAGTCGTAGCCGTGCGCCTGTAGGTCTTCAACCACGAATTTCATATCCTGCCAAAGGTAATGCGGCAACATAAAGCGGTCGTGTAGCTCAGTACCCCAGCGAATTAGCGGCTTTTTATAGGGTTCATCCCAGAATCGCGCAACCAGACAGCGAATTAACAACGCTTGTACCAGAGCCATACGGCTGTGGGGGGGCATTTCAAAACCCCGGAATTCAAGGATACCCAGTCGACCACTGGCACTGTTGGGCGCATAAAGTTTGTCGATACAAAATTCCGAGCGGTGAGTATTACCAGTAATATCGATAAGTAAGTTACGTAATAGACGGTCTACTAACCAAGGTTGTGGCACTTCACCCTCGGTCATTTGAGAAAACGCTACTTCCAGTTCGTAGAGCATTTCATCGCGGCCTTCATCAACGCGTGGAGCCTGGCTGGTAGGGCCGATAAACATACCTGAGAATAGGTAAGACAGGCTGGGATGGTGTTGCCAAAAGGTGATTAAGCTACGCAATAAATCCGGCCGCCGTAATAAGGGGCTATCGGTTGGGG
>Ga0065722_104507_pt1 | contig 10382 bp, 6 predicted proteins | sample BansetMetagenome_FD_59109 | JGI IMG/M metagenome (GOLD analysis project Ga0065722, IMG submission 59109) | Bankia setacea gill microbial communities from Puget Sound, Washington, USA - Caecum Enriched | ecosystem: Host-associated > Mollusca > Digestive system > Ceca | place: United States...
GACAAATACGGTATTAAAATCGACGTAGTACAGGTTAATGACTATGTTGAATCCATTAACCAATACACAGCTGGCCAATTTGACGCCACTGTAATGACCAACATGGACGCGCTGACGATCCCTGCAGCCAGCGGTGTGGATTCTACGGCACTGATTGTGGGTGACTTCTCAAACGGTAACGACGGTGTTGTGCTTAAAGGCGCAGGCAAATCTTTAAAAGATATTAAAGGCCAGTCAGTAAACTTGGTTGAACTGAGTGTGTCGCATTATTTGTTGGCGCGCGGCCTCGAGTCAGTAGGTATGAGCGAGCGTGACGTTAAAGTTATCAACACATCAGATGCGGATTTAGTCGCTGCTTATAGCTCAGGTGGCGTGTCAGCCGTAACCACTTGGAACCCACTGCTAAGCGAAATTACTGCTATGCCAAACACCAGTAAAGTGTTTGACTCATCGATGATTCCTGGTGAAGTTATCGACTTATTGGTTGTTAATACCGAAACGCTAGCGGCTAACCCAAAACTGGGTAAAGCACTAACCGGCGCATGGTACGAAATTATGGCCACTATGTCGGGTAACACGGCTGAGGCTACTAAAGCTAAAACGATGATGGCTGAAGCTTCTGGTACCGACCTTGCCGGTTATGAGTCGCAATTAGCGTCAACTACAATGTTTTATGAAGCAAAAGACGCAGTCAGTTTTACTCAATCTTCGGAGCTAAAAGCCACTATGCAAAAAGTGTGTGAGTTCTCTTTTGAACATGGCCTATTAGGTGACGGCGCACCAGACGCAACCTTTATTGGTGTTGAAACACCATCAGGCGTTTACGGAAGCACTACAAACATCAAACTTCGATTCGACCCCACGTACATGGAAATGGCTGCTAAAGGCGTGCTGTAAATTCCTTGGTTTATTTCACCGGCAGCCCTTACTCAATAGGGTAGGGTTGCCTGCGAAGCTCTTCGTATACGAAATCAAGGATATTTATGTCTCGCATTATTAACCGCGAACCAGGCCGCCGTGGCCGGTTGTTGTTGGGGTTATTGCCGTTTATTATTCTGCTGGGGCTCTATGTATTTGCATCAGAAGCACGCCTTGCCGAAAACGCCGCCGATAAACTGCTACCATCCTTTTCAAGTTTTGGTGACGCTATATCACGCATGGCATTGGAGCCAAGCAAACGCACCGGCGAATACCTCATGTTAAACGACACCCTTGCCAGCGCACAGCGCTTGTTAATGGGCGTTGGTTTTAGTGCGCTCATCGGGTTAATACTCGGCGTGGGCAATGGCATGGTGCCCTTTATGCGCTCGCCTTTGTCACCGTTAGTGACGGCCATATCGCTTGTGCCCCCTATGGCAATTTTACCCATATTATTTATCACCTTCGGCTTAGGTGAACTTTCAAAAGTCATGCTTATTATTATTGGTATTTGTCCGGTTATTACCCGAGACATTCAACTGCGTACCGACGCCTTACCCCCCGAACAATTAATTAAAGCGCAAACCCTCGGCGGTAATAGCTGGCAAATTATTATTCGCGTGGTATTGCCGCAAGTTATGCCGCGTTTAATTGAAGCGGTACGCCTTACCCTTGGCAGCGCATGGTTGTTTCTTATTGCTGCAGAAGCCATTGCCGCAACAGAAGGCCTAGGTTATAGAATCTTTCTGGTACGCCGCTACATGGCAATGGATGTAATTTTACCTTATGTGTTTTGGATAACGACACTCGCTTTTGCCATGGACTGGTCGCTTAAGCGTATCTCCCAAGTGGCATTTCCTTGGTACCACTCTGAGAAGGGAGGCCAGCATGAATAGCGCAAAACCTATTATTGAGATTCAACACCTGTGGAAAGAGTATGGCGACAACGTAGTGCTTGAGCGTTTAAACTTATCGGTGCAAGCCGGTGAGTTTGTCAGCATCGTAGGCGCTTCGGGTTGTGGTAAAAGTACTTTTTTAAACCTTATGTTAGGTACAGAGCTTGCCAGTAAAGGAAAAATTTTACTCGACGGTGAACCTCTAAACCCCGAGCCTGGAACCGAGCGCGGTATTGTGTTTCAAAAGTACTCGGTGTTCCCCCACATGACAGCGTTAGAAAACGTCATGTTAGGTGACGAGTTTGCAAGTGCGTCACCGGTCGCGAAGTTAGTAGGGCGCCTAACCGGCAAAACCCGTAAAGACGCCATGGCCCGCGCTACCGCCATGTTAGAAGAGGTGGGTTTAGGGCACGCCTTGCATAAATACCCCAGCGAACTTTCAGGTGGTATGCAACAGCGCTTAGCCATTGCACAAGCACTCATTAAAAAGCCGCGTATATTATTGCTCGACGAACCTTTTGGTGCGCTCGACCCGGGTATTCGTAAAGACATGCATAAACTCATTCATAAACTGTGGAAAGAGCAGCAGCTCACAGTGTTTATGATCACCCATGACTTAAGCGAAGGTTTCCATTTAGGTAGCCGCCTTTGGGTGTTCGACAAAACCCGAGTAGATGCGCAAGCCCCAGAACGTTTTGGTGCGCAAGTTACCTACGATATTCCTCTGCATAAAACCCCCGAAATAGAAGAACAACTAGCAGGCTTGGTACCTGGGCTTTCAGCGAAGCAAACAGAAAACGAGCCCACGCCAACGGCGTAGGTGCAGGAGATAAATTATGGCACAAGAAAAATTTACCGACGTAATCCCGGGCGCAAGCCACTGGTCGCTAATGGTGCCTGCAGGCCACACCATGCAATTCACCGACATTGAAGGCGGTGCAAACCTCAGCGTAATATTTTACAACCCACACAATACGCTCGAGCGTTACAACGCCCCAGACACCTTAAAGTGTCAGCACACGTTTAAGCTCAGCATCGGCAACTGCCTTTACTCAGACATGGGGCGAATTTTTTGTTCTATTGTACGCGACGACACCCAGTGGATTGACACAGTGGGCGGCGTTGCTAACAAACAAAAAGTAGCGCAAAAATGGGGCGATCGGGACTACCAAAAAAGCCTCAACAACTGGCTGCAAAATGGTTACGATGCGCTCCTCGTAGAAGTGGCCAAATACGGTTTAGGCAAGCGCGACTTAGCCGCAAACCTAAACCTATTTAGCAAGGTACATACAGATGCTGAAGGCAATTTAGACTTTGCACAAAACCATTCAAAAGCAGGTTCTGTTATAGAGCTGCGTTTTGAATTAGACACACTGGTGGTGCTCACCACCTGCCCACATCCTATGAACCCAGAAACGGTTTACCCTTCAAAGCCCGTGCAAATAAGCATGCTTAAGTCAGCGCCTGTTAGCGAAGACGATATTTGTTTAAACCATCGCCCAGAAAATGGTCGTGGTTTTGAAAACAATAAACGTTATCAAGCAAGTCTGTGCGGACATTAAGGAGAAATTTATGATTAAGGAAAGTGCATTACAACCAGAAAATGCCTGCCAACGCGACGAAGTGTTAGCCGGTGACTACTACATGAAAGTGGTTAAAGCGGGGCAAACCGTTCGCATATTAGATTTAGAGGGTAACCAAGCAGCCGACTCATTATTTTTTAATGCCAACGACATTTCAGAACGCTACAGCGCCATAGACACCATACGCGAGCAAGGCAATGTGTACCTAACCGCAGGTACGCAATTGCGTTCTAACGAAGGCCGCGTCATGTTAGACATTGTTGCCGACACCTGTGGGCGACACGACACCCTAGGCGGCGCCTGCGCAACAGAGAGTAATACCGTGCGTTACGCCATAGAAAAAAAATGCATGCATGCTTGCCGAGACAGCTGGTTATTGGCGGTTGCCGAGAACGAACACTTTGGCCTCACCAAGCGCGACATTACCCACAATATTAACTTCTTTATGAACGTGCCTATTACCGAACAAGGCGGCCTAAGTTTTGAAGACGGCATCAGTGGCGCAGGTAAATACGTAGAGCTACAAGCGCACATGGACGTGATTGTATTAATCTCTAACTGCCCGCAGTTAAACAACCCATGCAATGCGTATAACCCAACACCGGTTGAAGTGTTGATTTGGAATTAATACCGCAAAAATTTAACGAGAATTTATAATAATCAGAGCCGAGGACGACCTCAAGCTGGCTCATATTGACTGGGACGGCCCAGCCATTTAGGTAATGAATCGATGTTTACTAAAGTATTAATTGCAAACCGTGGCGCAATTGCTTGCCGCATTATTCGTACACTGCGCCAAATGGGCGTAACCAGTGTAGCGGTTTATAGCGATGCCGACGCCGACAGCTTACATGCTATTCAGGCCGACGAAGCCTATTGCCTAGGTGAGGGCGGCGCCACACAAACTTATCTCGACCAAGACAAAATCTTAGCCATTGCCAAAACGTCAGGTGCGCAAGCGGTGCACCCAGGCTACGGTTTTTTAAGTGAGAATCCCGATTTTGTCAGCCGCTGTGAGGCGGATAATTTTGTATTTTTAGGGCCAACGCCAGAGCAAATGAATGCCTTTGGTCTGAAGCACTCGGCGCGCGAATTAGCAGAAGCGGCGCAAGTGCCATTATTACCCGGTACCGGATTACTGTCGGGGTTAGACGAAGCGCTAAAGCAAGCAGAAATGGTGGGGTATCCCATTATGCTAAAAAGTACCGCCGGTGGTGGCGGTATTGGTATGCAGCGTTGTAACAATGCGCAAGCACTCACAGACGCCTACGAGTCGGTAAAGCGCTTAAGTGAAAACAATTTTAGTAACGGCGGCATATTTATTGAAAAATTTATCGAACAGGCGCGCCACATAGAAGTACAAATATTTGGTGACGGCGAAGGTGAGGTGGTCGCGCTGGGCGAGCGTGATTGTTCAGCGCAACGCCGCAACCAAAAAGTCAACGAAGAAACCCCCGCACCCAACTTAAGCGACGAAACCCGCAGCGCACTACAAAGTACCGCAACAAGATTAGCGGCACACGCAAACTACCGCAATGCCGGTACCGTAGAGTTTGTACTCGATCAAAAAACCGAACAGTTTTATTTTTTAGAAGTAAACACACGTTTACAAGTAGAGCACGGCGTTACCGAAGAAATTTTTGGTGTCGATTTAGTAAAGTGGATGATACAACTTGGCGCCGGTGAACTCGCGCTTACACAAGTGGCAAAAGACTTAACGCCAAAAGGCCACGCCATACAAGTGCGCCTGTACGCAGAAGACGCCAACAAAGACTTTCAACCCTGCGCCGGTTTACTGAGCCATGTAAAGTGGCCAGAGGCTAAAGGCTTACGCATAGAACATTGGATCGAATCGGGCGTAGAAGTGTCTCATCACTTTGACCCATTGCTTGCCAAAATTATCTTTCATGGAAACACGCGCGAAGAAGCCATTGCGGGATTGTCTCAAGCATTAACAGACTCGGAAATTTATGGCATAGAGCATAACCTCAGTTACTTATACCAATTATTACAAAGCGACATTGTGCAAGCAGGAGAGGTCCTTACCCGCTCGCTAAACGACTTTAAATATAAACCCAATACGTTTGATGTACTAAGTGCCGGTACGCAAAGCACCATACAAGACTATCCAGGCCGTAGCGGCTACTGGGACATTGGTGTGCCGCCTTCAGGCCCCATGGACAACGTGAGTTTTCGGTTAGCTAACCAGTTGCTCAATAACCAAGAGAGCGCCGCCGCACTCGAACTGATTATTAGTGGCCCCACTTTACGGTTTAATCAAAACACACAAGTCGCTATTACCGGTGCAGCCATTGCCGCCACGCTCGACGGCTTAGACGTAACACAATGGTCAGTGATTGATATAAAAGCCGGGCAAACATTGAAGCTTGGCCGCATAAAAGGCGATGGCGCGCGGACTTATTTGGCAGTAGCCGGTGGCATACAGTGCCCAGATTATTTGGGCAGTAAATCTACTTTTACGCTCGGCCAGTTTGGTGGCCACGCCGGTCGCGCACTGCGCGTAGGCGACGTGCTCCATTTAGACCCTGCGGTTAAACCAACCGCTGTAGGAAACAAAAAAGTTAGCGCGCAACCGCAGCTAACCAACGAGTGGAATATTCGCGCTATTTATGGCCCCCACGGCGCACCGGACTTTTTTACCGACAACGACATAGAAGAATTTTTTGCGGCAAACTGGCAAGTACATTTTAATTCTAGCCGCACCGGCGTAAGACTTATTGGCCCCAAGCCCCAGTGGGCAAGAAGCGACGGCGGCGAAGCAGGCTTACACCCCTCAAACATTCACGACAACGCCTACGCTGTAGGCACGATAGATTTCACCGGCGACATGCCTGTAATTCTTGGGCCAGACGGCCCAAGCTTGGGCGGCTTTGTATGCCCTGCCACTATTATTAAAGCCGACCTTTGGAAAATGGGGCAATTAAAAGCGGGCGATAATGTGCGCTTCACACCGGTCTCCATTGCCGACGCCGCCGTTGCAGAACAACAACAACTTGCACAAATAAAAGCGCTAACCGTAACAGAACTGAAACTTGCGGTTGCGCCTATCGAGTCGCCCATTGTTAAAACCTTACCTGTCAGCCTTTATGGCGAGAAAGTTGTGTACCGCCCAAGTGGCGAAGACTTTTTATTGGTAGAGTACGGCCCACAGCTTTTAGATATTCGCCTGCGTTTTCGTGTGCACGCGCTTATGCTAAAACTACAAGCCTTAAACATTGCAGGCATTGCCGAACTCACGCCGGGCATTCGCTCGTTACAAATTCACTACAATAATTTGCAGTTGCCTCTTACCGAGCTGTTAACGTTGCTCGAAAAAGCCGAGGCCGACCTAGGGGATATAGACAAGCTAACCGTACCGGCGCGTGTGGTACATTTACCGCTCTCATGGGACGACGAAGCAACACGCCTTGCCATAAAAAAATACGACGAAGTGGTGCGTAAAGACGCACCTTGGTGCCCCGACAACATCGAGTTTATTCGCCGCATTAACGGGCTCGACTCGGTAGCAGATGTTAAAAAAATCGTGTTCGACGCAAGCTACTTAGTCATGGGCCTAGGCGATGTTTATTTAGGTGCGCCGGTGGCAACCCCCATGGACCCACGCCATAGGCTTGTGACGACAAAATATAATCCGGCCCGCACATGGACACCCGAAAATGCCGTAGGCATTGGTGGTGCATACATGTGTGTTTACGGTATGGAAGGCCCAGGTGGCTATCAGTTTGTGGGCCGTACCTTACAAATGTGGAATCGTTACCGAAAAACCCGAGCATTTACCAAGCCATGGTTATTGCGCTTTTTTGACCAGATTAAATTTTACGAAGTAGAAGCCAGCGAGCTATTAGATATTCGAAAAAAACATCCGCGTGGACAGCATCCGGTGCGCATAGAAGAAACACAATTTTCTTTGGCCGAATACCAAAGCTTGTTAGACGAACACACCGATGAAATTCAAGAAGCTAAACTGCGACAGCAAACAGCGTTTGAGGCCGAACGTCAACGCTGGGAAGATACCGGCCAAGCAAACTTCGTGGCAGACGCCATGGTAGAAGCACAAGACTCAGACGAACAATTAACAGGGTTTGAAGAAGCCGTAGAAAGCCACGTAGCCGGAAACATTTGGCAAGTACTGGTCAAGCCCGGGCAATTTGTAAAAGCAGGCGACGTAGTCATGATACTCGAGGCCATGAAAATGGAGCTAGAAGTTACCGCTACAGAATCGGGCATGGTCACCAAACTTTGTCAGCAGTCCGGTGCGCAAGTGCATGCAGGCCAACGTTTACTGGTACTCAATACCACCGCCACACAAGAGGCGCCAGTACAATGAATACTAACACTATAAATTCAGGCTCTGCTCATTTAGGCTCTAAGCCGTCAGAGGCAACGAATACGGGCGCTAACAAAACACCTATTACCGTAAGCGAATTATTAGCTGCATACCGTGCAGGCAAGTTAACGCCTAAAGAAGTATTAACCCAACGCCTAAGCGAAGCACGCGGCGATAAAAATAATTGCTGGATCGAATGCATCTCTACCGAGCAGCTAGAAAACTTTTTAGGTGCATTAAAAAACAAATCGGTAGAAGAGCTTCCGTTATACGGTATTCCCTTCGCCATTAAAGACAACATAGACCTTGCAGGCCTACCCACAACCGCCGGTTGCCGCGAGTATGCCTACACACCCACAGACTCGGCCTTTGTGGTACAAAAACTTATAGCCGCAGGCGCGGTACCCATAGGTAAAACAAACTTAGACCAATTTGCCACAGGTTTGGTAGGCACCCGTAGCCCGTGGGGCGCGGTAAATAATAGTTTTAACGCCCAGTATATTTCGGGTGGCTCAAGCTCCGGTAGCGCCGTAAGTGTTGCTACCGGCCAAGTGTGTTTTTCATTAGGTACAGACACCGCAGGGTCGGGCCGCGTACCGGCCGCCTTTAATAACATAGTGGGCATGAAAGCCAGCAAAGGCTTAGTCAGTTGCACGGGCGTAGTACCGGCATGCCGCAGTTTAGATTGTGTTACCCTGTTTGCACACACCACAGACGACATTAATAATTTGTTAAACATTGCAGGCGTTTACGACGCAAACGATTGTTATGCCCGTGCAAATAATCAACACAATACAAACAAGGCGTATCAGCCTAAAGGCGCCTTAACCGGCACTAAAATTGGTGTACCTAAAGCTTCCCAATTAACGTTTTTTGGCAATGCTAGTGCCGAGCAATTATTTAACGCAGCGTTAGACAAACTCAAATCTCAAAATGTAGAATTGATAGAAATAGATTTCCAAGCGTTTATAGACGCCGCCTTATTATTGTACCAAGGCCCATGGGTGGCCGAGCGCTATGCTGCCATACAAGACTTTTTCGAGGCCGACTCTAGCCGTTGTTTACCGGTAATAGAAGCCATTGTAAGCGGCGCCCGGGGTAAAACCGCGGTAGACGCCTTTAAAGCCATGTACAAACTACAAGCCTTTAAAGTGCAGTGCGACGCTATTATGCAAACACTTAACGCGGTAGTGATTCCCACCGCCGGTACCATTTACACCATAGACGAGGTTAACGCCGACCCAATACAACTAAACTCAAATATTGGGCACTACACCAACTTTATGAACCTGCTCGACTACTCCGCCATTGCACTGCCAGCAGGTATGCAAAGCACCGGGCTACCTTTTGGTATTACTCTGTTTGGTCCGGCCTGGTCAGACAGAGCCTTACTGAGTATGGGCGCACAATGGCAACAGCTTTTAGGCTTGCCACTAGGCGCAACACAAACACCACTGCCTGCGTTAGGGCAAAGCTTAGCGAAAGATTCTAACCTTGTAGAAATCGCCGTATGCGGCGCACACTTAAAAGATTTACCGCTTAACTTTCAGTTGACTGAACGTAACGCTACGCTTGTAAAAGCTACACAAACTGCTGCCAGTTATAAATTGTATGCGTTAGCAGGTGGTCCACCGTACCGCCCAGGGTTAATACGGGTAGAGGAAAATGGCGCAGCCATAGAGGTAGAGGTTTGGGAAATGCCGGTAGAAAATTTAGGTAGTTTCTTAGCGGGTATTCGGCAGCCTTTGGGGCTTGGGAAGGTAGAGATTGCAGATGGCACTTGGGTTACGAGTTTTATTTGTGAGGGGTATGCGGTTAAGGGGGCTCGGGATATTACCGAGTTTGGGGGTTGGCGGGGGTATTTGGTTGGGTAGTTTGTTTTGTGTGAGTGGGTAGTTTATCGTGGGAACATCACATTTGTTGCTATCGGGTCAGAGGGGCAATTAGCCCCGTCTGCCCACAGAACCGTGCGTACGGGTCACGTACACGGCTCCTCACATTAAGCGTGACCAACGACGAAGACTAAACCAGCTTAGTTTTGATTCAGGTGTTCTGATTTCTACAGACATTAAGCAAAGAAAACAGAGATACGAGTGAAAAGTTCTAACAAAGCCATCTTGCAATCCGCTAAGCGTGGTTCGCTTTGCTCACAATACCACGCTTAGCTCCGCTTGGTTATTGTGGCGTTCGGTTAAATAGGAAACAGTATATGACTAAAGTAGCATTGGTGACTGGCGCAGGTAGAGGGATAGGTGCGGCAACGGCAATACAGCTTGCAAGTGAAGGGTATTCAGTTTGTATAAATTACCTTTCTGATAAGGAGTCAGCCGCAAGAGTAGCTTCAACAATTGAGAAATCTGGTGGCATCGCTTTAGCAGTTCAAGCTGATGTATCGGAAGAGAGTGAAGTTGAGGATCTCTTCAGTATGATTGACAATAAGTTAGGGCCAATCAATCTGCTTGTTAATAATGCTGGAATACTATTTACTCAAACGGATATCGAGGGAATGACCGCTGAGAGAATTAACAGCACACTCAAAACTAATGTCACTGGTTATTTTCTCTGTTGTAGGGAAGCGGTAAAGAGGATGTCATATAAACATGGAGGTAGTGGTGGGGTCATAGTGAATGTTTCATC
>Ga0065722_100166_pt1 | contig 10380 bp, 6 predicted proteins | sample BansetMetagenome_FD_59109 | JGI IMG/M metagenome (GOLD analysis project Ga0065722, IMG submission 59109) | Bankia setacea gill microbial communities from Puget Sound, Washington, USA - Caecum Enriched | ecosystem: Host-associated > Mollusca > Digestive system > Ceca | place: United States...
CGCTTAGATCGTCCACACTCGGAAATATCACCGTGGTCAATCTGGATTTCATATTCCCCCGATTTAATTCACTGGGGTGATTCCAAACGCATAATTCAAGCCCAAACCTATCATTGGGATGAAATGAAAATAGGCCCCGGTGCGGCGCCCATAAAAACAGCCGAAGGATGGCTAAACATATACCACGGCGTGTTCGACACGATGGCCGGTGCGGTATACCGTCTCGGCGTGGCTTTACACGACCTAAACGACCCGTCAAAAGTGATCGCAGTTGGCGATCGTTGGATATTGCAACCCGAAGCCCCTTGGGAAATCAGTGGTTATGTGCCAAACGTTGTGTTTAGCTGTGCAGCCGTGCCCGAAGATGACGGGCAAATCAAACTCTATTGGGGAGGTGCCGACACCGTGATGTGCGTAGGAACAACAACAATTAACCGGTTACTACAGCACTGCCTTAACCCTGCAAGGCCCGCATTATGAATGGAACCCTTAACATCCGTCGTCGAAAATGGAAGCTAAACCCTGACCCNTCTAAAGTAATATGTCGCCCGTTAATCCCCCACGGGAATCCGTCAAGAATAAAACGCATTATCGATCGGGTGCTCCATCTTCCCGACCAAAAAGTAGAGGACATTTTAAATCAAATAACCACCGACTTTGCCGATAGACACCGCTACTTTGATGAAATTCTGCATCAACACTTTGTTCAAGTTGAAAGCTATTTACCCGAAAATAGTTCCCTCAGCAAAAGTCGACGTGCGCTTATCGGGGCGTATTTCACAATGGAGTATTCAGTTGCTTCTGCTGCCCTGTTTAACCCATCAATTATTAAGCATCCTGATCAAAGTGGCTTAGAACCTAACTCCCTTCGCTTTATTATGAGCCTTCGTGCTGTTGGTGAGGGTCATATATCGTCTATTGTGTTTCGCAGTGGCGTGATCGGTGCTAGTGGTAATGTATTGTTTGACCCCGAGGGTGACTATCTCCACACGCCCATACTGCAATTAGATGCCGGCATAGATAAACATTTATTTGAATTGAAACTGTCAGAAATGGGCTCGGCCAACGAAATTACAAACCACATACTCATGCGATTACCCGACCCATTTCGATTTAGTGACTTACAGGTTCAAATCGATGATCTATCACATCATCCTCAATTTGACGAAGGCAAACAACACACCACTATTAGCAGTATCAGCTGGCTGGCAAATTCGAATTATGAGCTAATCTTTCCTCAAGGCCACCCGATTAGCGAACGCGTTATTTTCCCAACCTCCGAAGATAATAGTCGTGGTATAGAAGATGCTCGGTTTGTTCAGTTCTATGAAGACAATGGCGATATCATTTATTATGCAACCTATACCGCCTACAACGGCTCACGCATACTGCCGCAATTAATTGAAACACGTAATTTTGAGCAATTCAAAATTATTACTTTAAATGGAAATGCGGTTCAAGATAAAGGTATGGCCTTGTTTCCTCGAAAGATTAACGGCATGTATGTCATGTTGTCACGCCAAGGGGGGGAAAACAGTCAAATAATGTATTCAGACCACCTCCACTTCTGGCAAGAATCCTCGGTTATACAAGAACCTAGCGAACCGTGGGAATTTGTACAGATTGGTAATTGTGGTTCGCCGCTAGAAACCAGTGAAGGTTGGTTAGTTTTAACCCATGGCGTTGGGCCTATGCGCGAATACTCGATTGGCGCCATACTCTTAGATATTGACGATCCGAGCCGGATAATCGCTCGCCTAACGATACCGTTACTCAGCCCCCACGAACACGAGCGAGAAGGCTATGTGCCCAACGTGGTCTATAGTTGCGGCGCATTAATTCACAATAACGACCTTATCATTCCTTATGCTATGTCCGATATTAGTAGCGGTATGGCCAGTGTTAATGTAAGTGAATTGATTGCGAGTATGGCGCGAGTAGGTGAAAATTAAATGATCGTTAGTGCGTGTAATGGTTTGCCAGCGTGTATCCCTAAAGAGCATTAAAAGCCTCTAGCTATACTTGATAGAACCCTTAAAATATACGCAGGGTCACGCNATATTCCACTCGGTTAATTCTTTAAATTTCTGATAATTATCAACAGAAGCACTGAGCAACAACCCCAGTANTGGGTAAAATTATACGCTGACAGCATACAGGTGCGTATTACAGTGNGGGCATACCGGTGGCCCCGCCACCTTTTTTAGCCACTCATTATTACACATCGCACAACGATAGCCCTTTGGTTCAAACGATGGCAGCTTTACGGATACGGGGCGAGAGTACTCTCGCGGTTTCGGTTCGCTCTGCAGTACCTCAGTGGGCTCATCAAACCCCTCAAAATCGTCCCAGCGCTCAGTCTCCGGCTGACACTGATGTGAGGAAATCATGCTGGCAAACATGGATTCATGACGAGGATGAAAGACCCAGCTACGCAAACCATTAGTAAGGATAAAATGCCTAACCGCACTAGAAAAACGTAACTGCTTGTTTTCTGCAAAAACGCCAGAATCGAAACTATCACAATTGATCGCCAACACACCCCGCTTTTCATCCAAAAACGCTTTNTTGTTGTGTAAGCGCTGTTTAGGCTTACCCTTGTGAAAAAGCTCTACAAGAATCTTGGCATTGCCAAAGCTNAGTTCTAGGTCAAAGGTCAAATCGCCGAATACGATTTTCTTTTGCGTATCGGAAATACGTAACGTTTTTTGCTTGGTTGCAATAAAGTCGACATACTCACCACAACAATCAAAACAATGGGTATATTCAAGCGCAGGCAGTAAAATATTTTTATCGATAAGTTCGCTACAAATTTCACGTGCCATCATGGCAATGGCGACTGCCGAGCTAAACGGGCACTCCTGTTCAGGCTTTGCTTCTGGGTGCTTTGAATCGTGCGCGAAATGAATACGATGTTCTTTTGGGTGACGCGATAGCAGCGGCGCGTGGCAGCCGGGGCAAAGGCAGTTGCATGCCCTNCCTCTACTNGCATCTTCGGGCTCTATAATCGCGTGTGAACTACGATCAACCCCGAACGGGATAAGTAGGCCAACCATATTAAACGCTAGCCAGCGACATGAAGATAAGCTTCATGGATCATTTTTACATCCTCAGCAGCGCGATGGTGTCGGTAACGCCCAGATTCGGCAAGTAAGGTTTTTTGGGCAGCAAACAGTGGCGCTTTATCGCTGCCCATAAGATCATAAATGGAGCGTACACAAAATTGCCGCTCAATTTTCGTTGCAAAGTAAAGCGTATCTATCCAATCTCCGTCCCAGCGCTGCGCATCACTGTAAAGTACGGCACCTGATTCCGATAAAAACTCATTCAATTGGATAGCAACTTCAAACGCAGGCAAGCCTTCCCTTTCAAGTTCAGCTCGCGAAATACCGTGCATACTTTCGGCGATTTCACACCAATATTGCCACTTGGGCTCTCGTTTTATAAGCCAGGATTTACATTCACCCCGCAACAGAACAGCAACTTCTATCGGGTAGGAACTGAAATGTAGGCCGCTGGCTTCGATGTCGATAATGGCAATGTCTTCCACAGAAATATCCAATTTTTAAGGTGCGAAACTAGTTTAATGGCTAGATTATTGTGCACTACTGTAATCCTCCATAAGCCATGGTCATGCTTAAACATATAACCTACCATTTTATAAAAAGCGCCCGCCTCCAATACGGTGATTTAGATTTAAGCGTTGCGATTCATAAGCTTTCAAAGTCATAAATACCAATAAAGCATTTTTGGGAAATTTGAACTTTTTAGTACAGCCTCCTGCTGCGTGATCTAGCGTTCTGGTTGTTATTTCACCTATCGTAGCCCATGGCCCTATTTATAGTGAGACAATAGGAGAATATCGGGTAAGGCTCAAGGTTTTGATGGGTATTTTTGAAGGTTTACAGGAAGAACGTAAACCGCAGTAGGCTATCGGTGCAACTTTACGCGCCACGCTTTTGTGTTTTCTTGCTTTCGGCTCCCTCTCCTTTAGACTCGAGTACACACGAGACCAAGCAGGTTGCCATTAGTAAGCATATGTTTTGGGACAACAACGCTCCAACTTATTTTTGCTTTTAACGCTAATTTGGCAAAATAGAGAACTATTGCGTTTCGCAAACATATTTACACAGGGTATTTTAGCCGACCAGTTAGTACGGGCGTAGCACTGGAGGATGCCATTATCGATTACGCTGTTGTCCAAGCTAAAACACTTATAAACAATTCGGCCAAGCACCGCATCAATCGATTCTAAACCCGTTGTATCGATAAATGAAACTATTCGCCACTTTGGCCGTTTTTCTACTGTTCGCTTTGGTAAGTTTTACGTGGGGAATCTTTTAGTCTTGGCGTAACACTGTTACAAATAATCTCCAGCCACACCATTGTGAGCATCGACAAGGGTAGCTATTGCCTCTTCGGTGCGCAGTAGCGCTGGGTGCCTTATTAGTGGACGGCATTTACACGAGCATTTTACATTAGCCTAGTCCCCCGAAGCTGAGTAAGGCATTGGTGCGAGTAATTGTAGCTGGTCTTATTTTTGTTTTACCCCACGTTTTACACTTTGGCATGAGCCCGTAGTTGGTTGGGCATAACTACGAATATTACCGGTTCAATGCCTCCCGGTGGCTGCATGTTCATTCTATTAAGTATCGTAGTGATGGCGCGCTTGAAGAAAGCCAATAGAGCGAGCCCGAAAATATGTAGAAGCTGATCAACTACACTCCTGCCTTTAAGCTCGTTCGGTATAAACACTGGGCCTTTAGCTTGAATCGTTCGAACCGAATATTATGGTCTACCGGGTTAGCTAAGTTTGGGGAATTTTTATGCGTTAGGCTGAATCACCTTGAACATTTATCCAAGGCTGTACGCAGCCCTTCGTCATCTGGAGAACCGCCGCAAACGTCTGTAAGATAGCCCCCTAATAACAATGGAATACCCCGTTTTGAACCCTTGGAAAGTACTGGGCATAGCCCCTAACCACAAATAGAAAGGCCGTAAAAAGGGCCTATGCAGCTCTTTTGAAGCAAACTCGCCCAGACACGGACGCAGAGGCCTATCAGCAGCTACGGGAAGCTTTTGACATTGCGGTAAGCCAATGTAAACGCGCATCAGCCACACAAGATGACATTACTCCGCCTCAAACGCCTGAGCCTAAGGCGTTGCTGGAATCCCCTCTTTTGCCACGTCAAACCCCAACCGAGGCCGAACCCCAAGAGCCTGTAGCAGAAGTTGAAAAGCCTATCGGTGCTGAAGATGAAACAAGCAAGCCCGATACCCGCCAGCAACTGGAGCAAAATGCCTATAGCCAAGCGCAAGCGGCAGCTCAACGCGTGTTTAATTGCGAAAGTGAAGATCGGTGTATCGCAGTATTTGAGCAAGAAATCCACTCAAACACCTTACTCAATATTAAAACACGCGCCTATTTTGAAATCGCTTGCCTCAGTAGCTTAGCGCGTAGCAGCGAATATGCTATGCCCTACGGCTTAGTGAAAGTTGCCGCTAAGGAATTTCATTGGTTTAACCAGCAGCATTCAAACCCAGAAAAAGCGCACAGAGTGGCGTATTTAGAGCAACGGCTTTGCACTTATCAAACTTACTTGAATTCGGTACTTTTAACCGCGCAGTCTGGCGCTGCGCCAGAAAAAGGCGCCGCGCGGTTAATTGCCGGAGAATATCGCCCCTTTTATTTTCACTTTGTCCGTTTTATTGGGAATTATAATCGCACCGTTCGAAAATACACCCGCAATTTTTCACGTGCAGTCGACGAGGGCATGTGCCCTGAGATGGATATACCCAGCTTCCATTGGTGGCAGCAAAAAATGGAAAGAAGTCTGTACTCTGCGTGGCATTTTGTTGCTGGTTTTGTCGTATTTATTTTTTCCGCTGGCCCTTTAAGTACACACCTCCCGCTCATCCCCAATAAATATACATTCTGGGCCGGTTTAATTGCGGTGGCTATTTTTTCTCTGGGTGTTTGGGCTGTAGATGCCCTTTATCAAAAAACACAACATTGGTTTTTAGACCACTGGCTCCGCTTTAGAAGCTTGAGTGGGAGTGAATTTATACTTTCTAGCATTTACATTGGTTCCGTTTTTATTTGGCGCCAGAACAGCGATACGGCATATATTGGGTGGCTTTTACCTTTTGGCTTTTCTTTGTCCTGCACGCTACTCTTTGGCCTAAAGGGCCTACTGAAAGTTCTCCTAGCCTCATTTGTTTATTTTTTATGCTATGCCGTTATGGACCCACTTAAGGCACATCCATCAGCGTCTTCCATGGCGCTTATTATTGGTTTTATTTCGCTTAAAATATTTTTTTGGGTATTACATTCGCTGCCGAATTCGTTGAAATCTGTCGTTTCAAAACACCCTACCTTATATTGGTTAATTGCCGGCTTTACGGCCTGCACACTTTCATTTGGATATTTGAAATTAGTTTTAATGTAGCTAGAGGAAATTATGGCCCTTATTGGTATAGATTTAGGTACAACCAACAGCTTAATTGCCCACTGGGAAAATGAAGCTGCAATACTCATCGAAAATAGCTTAAGCCAAACCACAACACCCTCTGTGGTTGGCTTGAACGATGACGGCCAGGTTATTGTGGGCGAAGTTGCAAGGCAACGTCTACTAACACACCCACAACTTACAGCGGCAGAATTCAAGCGGTACATGGGAACCAACAAGGTGTTCACCTTGGGCAAGAAAAAATTTCGAGCCGAAGAACTTTCCGCACTGGTACTTAAAAGCCTAATTGCAGACGCCGAGAGCTTATTTGGCGAAAAAATAGAGAGCGCGGTTATTAGTGTACCGGCTTATTTTAGCGATGCTCAACGTAAGGCCACACGTGATGCGGGTAGGCTTGCAGGTATTGATGTAAAACGCCTCATAAACGAACCCACGGCCGCGGCCATTGCCTACGGAATTCACGAAAAAGAAGAAGATACCACCTTTTTAGTATTTGATATTGGCGGCGGAACCTTCGATGTTTCAATTCTGGAATTATTTGAAGGCGTTATGCAGGTTAATTCCACCTCCGGTGATAATCGCCTTGGCGGTGAAGACTTTGTTGATGCACTGGCAAATGATTTTATAGAAAGTAACAAAATACAGAGAAAACACCTATCCCTAAATGACCTTGCTGCTATTCGGTCTGCGTGTGAATTGTGTAAGCGTAACCTTAGCGCCGGACCGTCTGCCACGATTCAATTTACCGATAAAAAAGAAAAAGTCTATACCAGCACCATAGACCGAAGCCATTTCGAAAAAGTAAGTTCAGAACTATTAAAGCGCTTACGCTTACCTTTAGAGCGCGCTTTAAAAGATGCCTCACTTCACGGGGAAGATTTAGACGCAGTTATATTGGTAGGCGGTGCTTCCCGCATGCCCTCTGTTCGCTCTCTGGTATCCAAAATGTTGGGACAAATTCCACGTTCACACATTAATCCAGACGAAATTGTTGCCCTTGGCGCTGCCGTGCAAGCGGCCTTACTGGCCAACGATCGCTCCCTGTCGGAAGTGGTACTTACAGACGTCGCCCCCTATACATTAGGCGTTGGCGTGGTTAACGAAACTGGCTTTCAGGAAAGCGGTGACCTTTTCCACCCCATTATTGACCGCAATAGCCCAATACCCATTAGCCGTATGGATAACTTAACGACCGCACGTGATTATCAAACTACGCTAACAATCCCTATTTTTCAGGGAGAGGCAAGGCTAGTAAGAGACAATATTCAGCTGGGCGAGCTCAGTCTTAAGATTCCCAGAGCAAGAAAAGGCGAAGAGTCTATAGACGTACGTTTTACATACGATATTAGCGGCCTGTTAGAGGTAGAGGCCAAAGTAGCTTCCACTGGCATTGCCGAGCGCGTCATTATTGAGGGCAATCCAGGCACACTTACGGAAAAAGAAATTGAACAAAAATTAGAAGTGTTAGATAAACTAAAAATCCACCCTCGTGAACAAACAGCTAACGCATTACTGCTCGCCCGTGGCGCAAGGTTGTATGAAACCACCTCATTGGAACTGCGTCAGTATATAAGCAACTTAATCAGCCAGTTTGAAGAAAGCCTAAAGAGGCAAGTGCCAAGTGAAATAGAAGAACTTGCTACCGAGATTAACGAAATTTTTGACCAAATAGAAAAAGATTCCCCACTTTATTAAGCGAACGCTTGTGTCTTTGTGTGGCAGATAGGCGCTGATAGAAGCTGGTACGGCTATCATCACATTTCGTGAGAGTTAGCCCGCGCTCTTTTTTCAGCACACACATTGTCAATGTGTGTGTGCCTCAGCTTCAGCCCAGTTTCTTGGTGCGCCCTTTCCTGCAACAGATACCTGCAACACTAACTTTTAATCCAACCCAAAAAACCGTAGCGCTGCCATACCGTCAACCGGTAGATTATGGCTTACACCGTCCATGCTATAGGCCTCTATAAGCGCCTCGTCATTGGTAACCCCATACCGAGTTAAGGTTACACCGTTACCTTGGTCTGTGGTGTCGAAAGGCGTTAACGCTAAGCCATGCACATTTGTCCATTGCTCCACAGCTTCTTCGAAGTTGTTGTAGTCAAGCACCTCATCGTTTGTGCCGTGCCATAACTGTACGCGAGGCCATGGGCCGTTATAACTCGGGTTGGCGTTACGTACTAAATCGCCCCACGCCTGCGGTGTGTTTAAAACAGCACCTGTGGCACAGGCGTTGCTCCATTCCTGTGAGTCACCCGTGGCGAAACAAGCATACGGAACACCGGCAAAGGCCGCGCCCGCGGCAAATACATCCGGGTATAGCGCTAACATAAGGTTGGTCATCATCGCACCGGAAGAAACTCCGGTGACATAGATGCGACTGTTATCCACGTTGTAGTTAGTTTGTACATAATTAACCATTGCCCGCAGTGCCACCGGGTCGCTACCGCCATCGCGCTCCAGCGCTTGCGGTGTTGCAACATCAAAGCATTTCGAACTACGCGTAGCGCTGGGGTAAATCACGATAAAACCAACCGTGTCGGCGACGTCTGCATAGGGCGTATATCGGTGAAAGGTTGGGCCATCGCCTGTGCAGTAATGTACCGCCAGCAGCACGGGTGCCATATTAGGCAGGTTCTCCGGTACATAGAGGTGCATGGCTAGGTCGCTGGGGTTTCCCCCAAAGTCTTCTATGGCTGTAAGCGCGGTCGGCGCTGCCGTAGGCTCAGCGGTGGGTTCCACCGTAGGCTGTACCGTGGGTTCCGCCGTGGGCACGCTAGTAGAAGAGCCCGATCCGCCGCCTCCGCAGGCCACAAGCAGGCATGCACACAGGATAGTAAGAAGCGGTGTATAGATAGTACGCAATTTTAACATAATGGTTACTCGCTGAATGGCCTTCCTGGGACGCGGCTTTGGTGGCGTGGGTTCGCATGCGCAAGAATACTACAGAAGCAGAGATTTGGGCGCCATTACACTTTTGTCTAGCGTATACCGAGATCAATCTAGCGGAAAAAAAGACTCAATTAAGTTCGCCAAAACCACCTACCGCCCGCAAAAAGCTAGAACCCTCACGTATTACAGGCACACTCACTCCCTAGAATACTAGTCTTTTTAAGCCCGTCGGTAGCGCTAAAAATTGTTACCCGCGTTCGCGGGCATAACCTAGGGTTGAACCCAAATCCCACCGAATCAATGCAAACCCCAACGGTGTAGGGTGAGCAAACAAACAACTAATTTCTCTCCAAACAACTGTGCTGGCAGTATATTTTCACACAGAGGTTTTTAATGCTTGCCTGCGCACTTTCATTTTACCCATCAATCTCTGCAAATTAATTTGAACCCAATTCGATTTCACTCCGACTCAGGTGGTACGTATTTGCAAAGTCACAATTGCTTTTGCGTAACCCATTTTAATGTGTGAGGAAATCGTTATGAATTTTTTGAATAGGTATACGCCCGCTAGCTGGGTGCGTGGTACATTTGTTTTCTTGTCAATTGGTTTAAGTGGAAGCGTGTTTGGCGTGAACGACGCGCGCGAATTAGCCGTGAGCGAAAAGCTTACGATCGAACAAAAAACCAATTCGGCTAATTACATTTCTGAAGAACTGTTTAACTTAATTCAAGATTGGCAGCTTACCGCGTTTAAAACCATGGACCTTGAAGAATTTGTTATAGAAACAGATGAAAATCTGTATTTTCAGTGGCTTAAAACATTGGAGAAAAACCCAGGAGAAGATCAAGTTCGGCAATATATGCATGAAGCTGACCCTGCATTGTTTAAACGTTATCTCGCCACAATAGAGCGCCAAGGGAATGCATTCACCGTTTCACAGTTTGTTGACTACTTACGCACTAAAAACCGCACGGCCTATACATTATTAAATACCCACGTACTTTTGCCAAATGCGGCACA
>Ga0065722_104509_pt1 | contig 10323 bp, 3 predicted proteins | sample BansetMetagenome_FD_59109 | JGI IMG/M metagenome (GOLD analysis project Ga0065722, IMG submission 59109) | Bankia setacea gill microbial communities from Puget Sound, Washington, USA - Caecum Enriched | ecosystem: Host-associated > Mollusca > Digestive system > Ceca | place: United States...
AAGTTTGTGGCCACCATTTAATTGTGGTTGTTCCGTGTTTGCTCAATTTATTCTGCCGAGACCTTGAGTTGTTCCAGTGTATCGCTAATGGCACGTATTTCGGGGCGATACATATCTTCTGCTATAACGGGTGGAACTTGATAGTCACCGGGGGTAACGGCTCTTACCATAAAGAATATATGGCTTGGGCGATAACCACGGTGGTCTACCGCAGCAACGAAACGATCGTCACGAAACTCGGTATGTTTTAGTCGGGTGCGTTTTTGTAGCTCGGGTATTGTTTCCCCGTCTATCGTGAATTTCTCGAGCTTTAGGGCGTGCTCCAAGTTCTGGTTTTCTAACTCGAAGCCAGCCGGAAGCAAGTGAATCACTAAGGCATCGGGAATGCGTTGCTCACTGTGAAGGCTAATATGTACCAGAAGTAGATCACCGCTGTTGACCCGACTGGGGTTCACTGCTTCACCGTGAATATTATACCAATTGCGTTCAAGTTCCATGCCTTGGCTCTGGGCTTGGGGTGGCTTGCTACCATAGCCGTTGAGCAGAGTATTTAGATAGAGTGGTTTGCTGTGTTTTGAACTGAATTTTACTCCCTCTTGCAGGGTTTCTGAACCTAGGTTTTTTTGCCAAGCTTGTGCGCTTTCAAGCAGTATGGCTGGGCTCTGGCCTTCTTGCCACGTGGCTTGCCAGCTGTCGTTTAACTCGGTTTCCAAGGCGATACCGGCCATAAAAAGTGCAATCCGTTCTTGGGTACTAAGCCAGCGTTTATGTCTTAAGGCATCTTTGAGCTGCAAGCTTAATTCTAGCGCTTGGCTTTGCATTTTTTGATGGGATAACAGTAAGTGGATCGTCATGCCCAAGTCGCGAATCTCACTGCCGTAATCGCCCCAATATTGGTATTCTTTTGGAAAGTGAGTAATAGCTTTTTGCAGCGCTTCCTCACCGGTTTTGCTATCGCCCATGGCCATGAGTGCTAGGGCTAAGTGTATTTGCGAGTAAGCGCTGTTTGCCTCGCTAAAGCTGGTTGCGTACAAATGGCGCAAAGTGCCGAGGGGCGCACGTTTTAGTTTGCTAAGCACGTAAGCGGCATAAGCTCGGGTTGCAAAGGCATAATGTTTGGGCGCGGTAGACCAGCGTTGTCGAACAAAGCTGTTGGAGCCATTGATGTAGTAGCTAAGGCGTTTTAGTGCTTTTTCCAAGGGTTTTTCTGGAACGTCCATGCCCAGTTGTCGAGCATTGAGTAAAAAGTCGGTGGCGTAAACTGTTAGCCAGTGTTCTTCTGGCGAGTCTTTACCCCATAAGCCAAAGGAGCCATTGCTGCGTTGAAAGCTAAGAATTCGGTCAATGCCTTTCTCGATCATATCCAAGCGTTTTTGTTCAGCAATGGGATTTAAGTTAAAGCGTTGCTGATTTTCGGGGGTGGCATAGGTCAGTGGCCACGCCCTGCTAGACGTTTGTTCGAGGCAGCCGTAAGGGTAGGCTAACAGATTCTTAAGGTGGCTGTTAATGTCTAGGTTAACAACGGCGGAGGCGTTAACACTGGCTTGCAGGGTATCGGTTAAAACACTGGAAAAAACCGCTGGCAGTGTATTGGTATTGAGTTGATATGTTTCGCCCGATAGCAAAAGGGTTTGTACATTTTCGCTAATGGCGGGGTAGGCGGGGCGCACTCCCAAACCCCAACTACGCGTAAAGCTTTCTATGTTGTCCCCACTTATGGCGGCTTGTATGTTTGCCATACCGCTGTGGCCGATAGCTTTTACCGGAAAGCGTAGTGTTGTTTTTTGTTTGGTCTTCAGAAAGATTTCTGTATGGGCATTCTTTTCGGCTGTCTCGAAAAACTGCAGTGGCCCACTTACATTAAAATCCACGTTTAAGCGTTGGTCGCTGTCGGTCATATTTTGTATGTCGAGAGAAAGTAGGCTGTTGTCACCCTTCGCCAGAAAGCGTGGCATAGAGATTTCAGCGACAATGGGGGCGGCAATGGTAAGTTCTTTGTCACTGCTTCCAAAAGAGTCGCCGTTAAACGCGAGCGCCATTAGCCGCAAGCGGCCGTTAAAGTCGGGTAGTTTTAGGTCTATTTGGGCGGTTCCTTCTTCGTTAAAAGTCACTGGACCGTGAAACATAGAAACAATATGCACATCGCTTTGTGGTTTGTTTCCGCCACGCACTAAGTCGGCATCTCCGCCAAAACGTTGCTTGGCTTTTGTGGATTGGTGAACGTCGATAACGTCGGCGTAGATGTCTTTGGCGTCAACATTGTAGCGTCGTTTTTCGAAGAAATAATGGAAGGGGTTGGGGGTTTCAAAGTTGCTGATATTTAATACGCCGACATCGACGGCGGCGAGGGTGAGTAGGGTTTGTTTGTTCTGGGTGCTGGGGTTTTGTAGTTGTATCTGAGTTTTTAGGGTAGACATAGGAAGCGCGTTGTCGGCGGTTTTGATGTCAATATCCAGTTTGCGGTCTTGTCTCTGCAAAGGTAAGTGAATAATGCCCATGGCGCGTTTGGGGGTGGTCAGTATTTTTTTTCCGGACGCTTGCAGCAGTAATACGGATATGTAGATATTGTGTTTATCCCACTCTGGGTTGATAGGAATATTCACGATACTTCCCTCGGTTTGAACTTTCTGTTTTTTACTCCACAAAGGTTTATCGCTTTCTACCAGTATTAATGCTTCGCCGGAGGCGGGAGGCAGTATTTTTAATTGTGCTACGTCGCCGCTGCTGTAGGCGGATTTATCCAAAGCCAAACTTATGGCGTCTGGCCTAGCGCTTGCGGCATTGCGGGCATTTTTCCAGTCGTAGTACCAGTCGTGGCCGGCGAAAAAACGAATGCTGCTGAGCGTATCATTACTCTCGTTGCGAACCTCTAGGCGGTAGCGCCCCCACTCCACAGGGAATGACAAGGTGTACGGCTGTTGTGCAGTCAAGGATAGACTTTTAGTGGCTACAGGAAATTCCTTTTCACTGTAATTCCAATGCCAGCCACGCCCCTGATTAAACTCCCAAAAATACTGGCGGTCTTCGCGAATGAGGCTTGCCTGCACGTCCTTGGCTGCGGCAAATTCGCCGCTGAGCTTGGCATTGACAAGGTCGAATTTAACATTGCTGCTAGGCTTGGGGTTGCTGTCGCCAAAATGCGGACGTATACCAATCAGCGTTTCTGTTGGCCATACCAGGACTTGATGAGCGCGGGTAATGGGGCGACCGCCAGATTCATAAAGGCTTCCTACAACACTAATTTGCAGTGGTACGCGAGACTCGCTCCAACTGGGGCTAGCGGTAATTAGGCCTTTTCCTTGCTTGTCGAGAAGCTGATCATCCAGCTCTTGATAGGCGGTAAAACGCGCGTCGTTCAGGTTGCCAAATTGGTAATCGTTGAGTGTCTCTATAGGCTTGCGCCAGTGACTAATTTGCAGTGCGCTGCCAAATTTGTTGCCGGCTGCTGGTGCACCGTAAAGGTATTCACCGAGCAGCGGTACCGAGAGAGTTTCTTTTGCGCTCAATATTTCGGTGCGCTTGCCGGCGGTGCCCAAACTAAGCTTCATTCGCTCGGGTAAAAATTCTTCAACGTGAAAACTGAAGCTAACAGGTTTTTCCATTGTGCCGGTGACCACCAGCTGCCATTGTCCGGTAGGGGCATTATCGGGAATGTTCCAGTCGTATTGGTAATAGGCCAGTTCGCGAGCGCGCCACTTAAAACTTTTAACCGTGCTACCCGATGGGTTGCGAAGCGAGGCGGAAAGTATGGGGGCTTGTGCTAGCTTACCGTCGTGATCGCGCAGCAAGGCGCTGAAACTGGCCATTTCTCCGGGCCGGTAGAGGTCGCGGGGGCCGTAAATGAAGAGTTCGTTTGGAAGTTGGGGGCGGCTACCCAGCTCGAATTCGGATAAGTCCAAAGCGGGTTGCTGGAGGTTGAGCAAGGTGGTTTGGTTGCGCTGTTTAGCTACCAGTAAGCGCGCTTTTTGGGTATTGCCATTAAAGCTGGCTAGACCATTTGGGGTTGTGGCGTTACTGAAAAGCTCTCTACCTTCACTGTCCACTAGGCTTAGGGTAACACCCGATAGGGGTTCTCCAGTGGTGAGAGAGCTGGCATGAACATCTAGTTGATTTTTGTACTGACGTACATGTAGTCCAATGTCTGTAATGGTGAACCAAGTGATTTGTTTCTGATCGTAATCGCCCGCAGGGCGCATCACCGCCAGATAGAGCCCGGCTTTTTTCAGTTCGTCGATTTGTTGTATATCGAGGTCGCGTTTGGTGCGGGTATTTGCAGGGGGATTTAGCTCGAAACGGGCGCTGTAGGCTAGTTCTCCATAGCTTTTTAAATTGCGCGCGTACCAGCCCTCGCGACCATAGCGATAGGCGTAGTCAATAAATTGAGAAATGTTGTCTTCGTCGATGCGAAAGAAGTCCACGTCCACTGCATTAATGTTAACGCTTACAACGGGGAGGCCAGAAACATAGCCTAGGGGTAGAATCATACCGTCGGAATCAAAGTTCACGGAAGGCTGAAGTGATCGTGTGGTGAGTGTCTCGGTGGCACCACTGAGCAGCGCACTTTGAACATCAGCGGGTACGCCGGGGTTAACAATAATCGTATAGGTATTGCGGGGCTCTACATTCATAAACCAAACACGTTTGCCGGTTTTATCAACCACCCAGCTGCCTTCAATGGGGTGTTGGTCGGTTTGCGCCTGTTCGGTTTTGTTGTGTGTACCTTTCGCATCGCTAGTTGTAATGGAAAAGTAACTTTGAATATCTTTACTGGCGTCAATGGGGGAGGAAAAGCTAACCGCGATACCATTTTTACCGTCTAGGTTACGCTCAGAAATGTCCAGTAGTTGCAGGGGGCCACTGTTAGCGGCTGTGGTCGTTGTGTCTTGGGGTTTTTGTGTATTCCCAGTGGTGGGTTGGGGAGCATTAAGCGGGCTTGTTTGCTCGCGCTGCTGAGGGGTGTCTGAGTTTGTATCCGGTTTTTCGGAACAGGCACTGCTCAATAGGACTAACAAGCATGAACACAAAAAAGCGAGAGGAGTACGACGGAAGCGAGCGTGCGAAGCCATGAAAAGTCCCTGATGTGAATTGTCGATAGATCTAAGGGTACTCGCGGATAGTGGCGACTACCAGTACCGAATATGACAAATTATGGTGAGACATTCAGAGTGTGATAGGTTGCGGGTTAATACTGGGCACTATTGAATACAGGTTGAGCAGGCAACGAGTATGTAGCGGCCAGTATGTTCGCTGCGAATAGGGCGCGGTATTTGATCCGTTAGCGTCATAGCGCGGTACAGGTCATTCTCTTCTTCAATGGTTTTTCGCTCGTGTTCAAAGGGGTAGAGCAAACCTCCCATGCCGCCATTGGCAATGTACTCTACGGTGTTGTTGAGTATCGATTTTACGTGCAGCAATTCGTGCAGGAGGGCATCTGCCGGTGAGGCTATACAGTGGGGGAGTTTGTCTTCACAGGCACGTTGAAATTTTAGCTTTGCACCGAAATTGGGATCGAAAAAAACATCGGCCTTCTCGACGCTAAGGGAGCTGCCGGTAACCTCAGTCCGAAAGCTACGGTGCTCAAAATGCAATTGCCACTGCAGTTTGTCAAGTGAGCGAATTAACTCAACGACTTGGGGGAAGCGACTGTAATAGTTGGCCAATAGCTGCAACTCCTCATTCATGTTGTAGGGGTCGTCTACGGCGGGAGTGAAGTGATTGCGCAAGCTATTGTAGAGGTTTGCTGCCAGTGAAGCGTTTGCATAATGCTTAATGTGGTCACCGTGAAGAGGGGCGGTGGTGTGTTTCTTTTTGGCGTCATTGCTCTCCAAGCGCGTCATGGTATCTTGTGATGTAAGGCCGAGGGTGTGGCTCCAGTTTTCCTCAGTCCCACGCTTATCTGCGGCAGCCGTATTCGCACTGATGGTTAACAGCAAAATAGGTAACCATGGTCGACGTCTATTTGAACATTCAGCGTGCTGGTTGGTACGACGCTCTTCTTGCAGGCGTAAACGATTGTCGTGAGCAAAAGTTTGCAGTTGTGCGAAGGTTGCGGGGTCGATATTCTCCAAGCCCACTGGGTAAATGATATGGGGCTGATCATTAATGGTGCATGCATGAAACAGGTGCTGAGTACCCTCGCTGCGACTCAGTACACTGCCATTGATCTTGCGACTCGAAATGGAGAAAGCGGGCTGTTTGGCTGCGTGCGCGGGCAAGGACATTGTGCGGTATTTCCAATTCACTATGGGTTGTTGTGGTCTGCTTCTAGTCTAGTTCAAAATCCTAGGGTGTGCGGGTGAAGTTGGGCTCGTTGAGTCTCTAGGGCGGCACTATTTATGCGATGAATACGGCGATGAGTTTGTGGAAGGGGGAGGCGTGAGTTAAGCGTTTAGATTATGGTTAGTCGGAGATATTTGTGTCTAAGAACCGCTATTCGTTATAGCATTTTTCATCGCCAACTGTGTCGAGGCTGCGAAATAGCTTTGTGCTGGCCAAAAACTTGATTGAACGTTCCCAAGCAAGTGGTTTACTTCGCGAGTACTTTACCGGTTAAATGTTCACTGTTTTACGCCACTTGTCTGTTCAAGGGTTCAATTATGATGTGTCGCTATTTTTATTTGCTGATTGTGTTGGTGTTTTTTAGTCCCAGTGTTGCCGGTCAGCGAGCACCTGTGTCGGTGTTTGCGCAAACGGTACAACAGCAAGTGATGGTGGAGCGCATTGAAGCGCTGGGTACCTTGCGTGCCGATGAAGCGACGGTGTTATCGGCCAGTGTCACCGAAACCGTTACCGTCATCCATTTTAATGATAACCAGCGTGTAAAAGCGGGCGAGGTGTTGTTAGAGATGACCAGCGCAGAAGAGCATGCACAGCTAGAGCAAGCAATGTCTCGCCTTGATGAGGTGGAGCGTCAATTTGCTCGCCTGCAATCCTTGGTAAAAAATAATTTAACCACTGAATCACAGCTAGACCAGCAGCGCGCCGCGGTTGAAGCGGCAGCGGCACAGCTACGAGGCGTGCAATCTCGCCTGCAGGATCGCTTAATAATCGCGCCTTTTGATGGTGTAGTGGGCTTGCGCAATATTAGCGTGGGGGCGTTGGTGCGACCGGGAGACGTGATCACCACCTTGGATGATGATCGCACGATGAAATTGGATATGACGGTGCCCTCATTGCATTTAGCGGGAATGAGTGTGGACATGGCAATATCGGCTAAGGTTGCGGCCTTGGGTGGACGCACATTTACCGGCACTCTTGCGAGCATTGACTCCAGAGTCGATCCGATCACACGCTCAATTACGGCACGAGCGCTAATCCCTAATCCAGAGCGGCTGTTGCGGCCGGGTTTGCTTGCCACCGTTGAATTGAGCTCGTTACCCAGAGAGGTTGTTGCCATTGCCGAGGAGGCCATCGTACAGATAGGCCGGCAATCGCAGGTTTATGTGTTGCGTTCTTCTCAGAATTCGACAACGGTTGAACAGCGTGTTGTGGTATTGGGGCGACGCCAGCCCGGTTTTGTAGAAATTGTTGAAGGTTTACAAGTAGGGGAGCAGGTGGTGGTGCACGGGGCGATGAAATTACGTCCCGGTGCCGAAGTCAGCGTTGAGGCGTTACTAGCGCCCGGCCAGCGCTTACCCGATGTATTGTCGCGCTAAGAGGCTGTCATGATTTTATCGGATTTCAGTATTAAACGCCCAGTGTTTGCGTCGGTGTTGTCGTTGCTTCTCATCGCGTTTGGAACGGTTTCTTTCAAACGTTTAGCTCTGCGAGAATACCCAGATATTGACCCGCCGGTGGTTTCGATTAATACCACTTATCCGGGGGCTGCTGCGAGTGTAGTTGAAGCGCGTATCACCCAAATGATAGAGGATCGTATTGCCGGGATAGAAGGTATTAAGTTTATTGAATCGTCCAGTCGCGATGGTCGTTCTAGTATCAATGTTGAATTTGATATTGGCCGTGATATTGAATCAGCGACCAACGATATTCGTGCGCGAGTTGCAAGGATTCTGGATGATTTACCACAGGAAGCTGAAATTCCAGATGTGCGGAAAGTCGATTCTAATGAAGATGTGATTATGTGGCTTAATCTCACCAGTGATAGATTGAGCGTTCCGGAGCTAACGGATTTTGCAGATCGGTATTTACTGGATCGTTTTTCCACGGTGGATGGCGTGGCACGGGTTCGTATTGGTGGCAGTCAGCGCTATGCCATGCGTGTTTGGATAGACCGTGTTCAGCTTGCTGCCCACCAATTAACGGTGGGTGATATTGAAGCGGCACTGCGTTCAGAAAATGTTGAGCTGCCCGCAGGCACCGTGGAATCCAACGAGCGCCAGTTTACGGTGCGGGTTAAACGCAGTTTTAAAAGTGCAGAGTCTTTCGCCCAGCTAGTTCTCAGCCGGGGTGACGACGGTCACTTGGTTCGCTTGGGGGATGTGGCGACAGTTGAGAAGGGGACAGAAGAAGACCGTACCTTCTTTCGGGGCAACGGTGATGCCATGGTGGGTATCGGTATTACCAAGCAATCAACGGCCAATACCATAGACGTGGCGCGTGGTGCAAAAGCGGCTGCGGATCGTATCAATCCTAGCCTACCAGAGGGCATGGAAATTCGGCAAAGTTATGATACCTCGGTGTTTATTGAGCAGGCGATTAATGAGGTGTATAAAACGCTGGCCATTGCCATTGCTTTGGTGGTTCTGGTTATCTACTTATTTTTAGGCAGCGCTCGGGCGATGTTAGTGCCTGCCGTGACGGTACCGGTTTCGTTAATTGCGACGTTTATTTTGCTGGCTTTGTGGGGGTTTACCGTTAACCTGTTAACCCTGCTGGCCTTGGTGTTAGCGATAGGTTTGGTTGTGGATGACGCCATTGTGGTATTGGAGAATATCCACCGCCGCATGGAGCGCTACGGAGAATCCGCTTTACTGGCAGCCTATCGAGGAACGCGACAAGTGGGTTTTGCTGTGATTGCTACAACCTTGGTATTGGTGGCCGTTTTTGCTCCCATTGCCCTTCTGCAAGGGGATTTGGGCCGGCTATTCTCTGAGTTTGCGCTTACCATGTCGGCAGCCGTTGTTTTTTCCAGTTTTGTCGCGCTCAGCTTATCGGCGGTACTGGCCTCTAAAATATTGAAGCCGTCCAGTGGTAACAATGCCATGGTTGCAGCCGTTGACCGGTTTTTTTCTGCATTCCAGTCTCGCTATAGTAGCTGGGTCGCCAACTGTATTCATCATCCGATTAAAGTGCTATTGGCGTTTGCCGTGTTAATGCTGGGCTGCATTTATCTGGTGACGGAAATTCCCTCTGAATTTGCCCCCAAAGAAGATCGAGGCGCATTTTTTGTGCTTGTTAACGGGCCTGAAGGCGCCAGTTACGCGTATATGAAGGATTATATGGAGGAGATCGAACAGCGCTTGCTGCCGCTTGCGGCTAGCGGTGAAGCTGAGCGTGTATTAGTGCGTGCTCCCAGAGCTTGGGGTAGTAACATTGCCAGTTTCAATTCAGGGATCGTTATTATTGTGTTGGGCGATTGGCATCAGCGCCGAAATGCTGGGGCCATAATGGCCGAGCTCAATAAAACCTTAGCCGACCTACCCGGGGTGAAAGCTTTTTCGGTGATGCGTCAAGGCATCGGGGGGCGAGTTGCCAAGCCGGTTCAGTTCGTGATTGGTGGCGGCACTTACGAGGAGCTTGAACAATGGCAAGATATTTTACTCAGTAAAATTGCTGAAGATAACCCTAATCTGCAAGATGTTGACAGCGACTACAAAAATACTAACCCCCAAATTCAGGTAGTCATAAACTACAGCCGGGCCGCTGAGCTAGGGGTGAGTGTTAAAACCATTGGTCGTACGCTAGAAAGTATGTTGGGTAAAAAGCGCGTTACCACCTATATTGAGGACGGCGAAGAATATGATGTATTGCTCGAGGGCCAGCGTGAGCTCACCAATACCCCAAGTGACATTGACAATATCTATGTTCGGTCTGATCGTAGTCAAAAGCTCATTCCACTTTCAAACCTAGTAGTGCTGGAAGAGTTTGCGGTTGCTACCAATCTCAATCGTTATAATCGCACTCGGGCCATTACCCTCGAAGCCAATTTAGGCGATGGCTATTCTCTGGGAGAGGCGCTCAACTATCTCGAAAACTTGGTGCGGGCAGAACTTCCCGAACATGTGATTATTGACTATAAAGGGCAGTCACAAGATTTTAAATATTCTGGCGAGTCGGTAATGTTTGCTTTTGGTTTGGGAATACTGGTGATGTTTTTAGTCTTAGCTGCGCAATTTGAAAGCTATATTAGCCCACTTATTATTA
>Ga0065722_104510_pt1 | contig 10311 bp, 11 predicted proteins | sample BansetMetagenome_FD_59109 | JGI IMG/M metagenome (GOLD analysis project Ga0065722, IMG submission 59109) | Bankia setacea gill microbial communities from Puget Sound, Washington, USA - Caecum Enriched | ecosystem: Host-associated > Mollusca > Digestive system > Ceca | place: United States...
CATAAAAAAACCCGTAAAATTACGGGTTTTTTTATGCCTAGCCTGAACGATCTTTCGAACCCCAGTAGCACTATCGGCGCTGCTACCCACAAATCTAAACGGGTACGCTTCTCTGACTTCGGCATCCAACGCCAATAAGGTGGGCGATCTGCGGACCATCCGGAATCATCATAAGATCTAAATAATAGGTGAGGTTTAAGGGGTCTTCCGGGTCCGTCATAACCTCCATAAAGCGTCGAGTTAAATCTTGTAAACGATGAACCAACACCTTTTCAATCATAAGCTCTGCATTCAATAGCTGCTTGGAAATAACCCGTGCCTGCACCTGTGTAAAACTACCGGCGTCTTTCAGGTGCCTACGAACCTCACGAATTTTTATCAGTGTCGCTTGGTTAACTGTGTCTACGGTAATAAGCACATCATCCAAGGCCTCTTTGGAAAGATGAATGCCCTCAGCTTCAAGCCAGCAACACCAAAGAATAATATCGACGTTCGCGTAATATTCGTCCTGTAAACTCAGAACGATTCTTTTGACCTCTTTATGCTCGTATACGCGCACCGCGTATTCCCATAAAGATTCTCTCCACAAACCCCCAAGGGACTGTATAGACATGATATTCTCGATTGATGATATGTATGGCTAAGCAGGGAGCCTATTCCAGCACCTCAGCTCTCGTCCATCGACTGGTGCTCGGTTTTAGCGAAAACGATATCCCATACGCCATGTCCCAAGCGCTCGCCACGCGCTTCAAATTTGGTTTTTGGGCGATATCCCGGCCTGCATGCAAAGCAGTACTCTTCTGCAGTATTGGTGTAACCCTCAGCCGCCATCATCAGCTCAAAACTATGGTCCGCATAATTCTCCCAATCCGTTGCCATATGAAAATGGCCGCTGGACTTCAATATTTTGCGCACTCGCTGTATAAATTCAGTTTGTACTATTCGTCGCTTGTTGTGCTTTTTTTTATGCCAAGGGTCGGGGAAAAACAACTGAAAACGATCCACGCTATTGGGTGGAATACAGTCATTCATAACATCAATGGCATCCGCCATATACACCCGCAGGTTCTTTAAGCCCGCATTGCCCGCTAAACTGATTAAGCGACCGACCCCCGGCGGGTGTACTTCGATACCCATAAAATTGATTTCCGGGGCCGCTTCGGCCATGGCAAATAGGGAATCCCCCATGCCAAATCCAACCTCTACAACCAGCGGGCCTGACTGATCAAACACATCGGATGGTTTGATTTCACCATCAAACAGGCTTAAACCATAACTGGGCCACCACTGATCAAACGCATTTTTTTGGCCATCGGTCATACGACCCGCTCGTAACACATAGCTACGAATGGGTTTTTTTTTATATTCTGGTCTCATATCTTCACTTTTAAGACTGCTACAAACAAGCTGCACCAGCCAACAATCAACAACAACCCCCCTAAAGGTGTTATCGGCCCCAACCAACGGGGACCGCCCAGAGCTAAGCCATATAAGCTACCACTAAACAACAGCACCCCCATCACAAAAAACATTCCAGCAACGGATAACCATCGACTCTCTACACCTTGGAGACCCAACAAACCCACGCCCAACATTGCGAGGGCATGGTACATCTGATATTGCACTCCTGTTTGGTAAGCGGAGAATAAGTTCTCAGAAACGCTCCCTTTAAGAGCGTGCGCCCCAAAGGCCCCGAGTATAACCGCAAAAAAGCCATTTCCTGCGGCTAGCAATAAAAAGGTTTTTGAACTTAACATCGCTCTATTAGCACCTATCGTTTTCCTCGGGCATTAAAAAAGCCGCTACAAGTGCGGCTTTTTATTGTAGTGGTGAATCTATACGTCAATTCACACTCATTAAGCTTCCATGGAAACACGCATTTTCTTCATGGCGTTTTTCTCTAACTGACGAATACGCTCTGCAGAAACACCGTACTTTTTTGCGAGCTCATGCAAGGTAGATTTATCTTCGCTCAACCAACGCTGCTGCAGAATATCGCGACTACGCTCGTCCAATTGATCAAGCGCCACGTCCAAGGCAGCAACACTGTTTTCGGTCCAGTCGGTTTTCTCCACCATGGTCGATGGATCATAGCGACGATCTTCCAAGTAGTTAGCGGGCGCCTGATAAGCTGTTTCGTCGTCGTCATCTGAGCCCGCGTCAAAGGAGGCATCAAAAGCCGCCAAACGACTTTCCATTTCCCGAACATTCTTAACATCAACATTCAGGTCTTCAGCCACGGCTACCGCTTCAGAATTGGTCAACCAAGCCAGACGTTTTTTCTGGCCGCGAAGATTAAAGAACAATTTGCGCTGGGCCTTAGTCGTAGCCACTTTCACAATGCGCCAATTGCGTAAAATAAACTCATGAATCTCGGCTTTTATCCAATGCACCGCAAATGACACCAAACGCACGCCTTTCTCAGGATTAAAACGCTTCACGGCCTTCATTAGACCTACGTTTCCTTCCTGAATCAGATCTCCTTGCGACAAGCCGTAACCCGCATAAGATTTGGCAATATGGACAACAAAGCGCAAATGCGCCATTACCATTCTGCGCGCCGCTTCCAAATCTTCACGGTAGTATAAATCTTCGGCCAACTGCTTCTCTTCTTCTGCACTCAGTACAGAGAAGCTGTTCACGGTCTGCATGTAGGCGTTCAGGTTTTGACCTGGCGCCAATACGTTAACAGTCTGTAAACTTTTGCCCATTCGGCATTCCTCCAACAGGTATGTCTATATAAGGGTGGTTTCCGGCATTTTACCTATGTCGAGAAGTCTAGCATTGCTGCAGAAGCTTCGCGAACTGCCAATTATGGCAGTTGACAGATCTTAAGCCGAAATTTGTATTTTTCAAGTCTTTTGACTGTTTTTCCTTATTTCGGTTCAATTTGAGCTAAATGACGTCCCACAGCGATCCAAGCACCAAGCCAACCCAATAATGTTCCAAGCGCCAGCAGCTTGATGCTACCGTCAAAACCCAAGCCCTTCAGGCTAAAATCACTTTGATAAAGCAACGCCAACTTGGCGACGCTACCTTCGATTATCCAAAATCCACCGACAACGATAAGTGAAGCCAGCAAGCCGCCAATAAAGCCGTACCAAGCACCACTGTAGATAAAGGGGCGCCTCACAAAGCCATTGGTGCCCCCCACCAACTTAGATACGATAATTTCGTCCCGGCGGTTCTCTATGGCTAGGCGAATAGTATTACCAATGGCCAATAATACGCCTAGGCCCAATAAACCCGCCAAGGCGACGACAATTTTTTTCCCCAGAACCATCAGTTCACGTAAACGACGAACCCACTCCATATCCAATGTCACTTCATCGACAATGGCCTCTGCCGCAATTTTGTCCCCCAGCTCCTGCAAGTTTTGGAGCTCTATAGCCGAAACAGTAGGCGTAATAACGAGTGTCGCGGGCAGAGGGTTAACATCCAAGGCGTCTAATGCTTCACCAAAACCCGACATACGCTGGAAGTCGGCCAGCACTTGATCCGCGCTAAAATACTGAACAGAATTCACTTCTGGGAGCTTCCTTAAGCGCTCAACCAGCAGCTCAATGGCATTCTCCCTAGCCCTCAAATTCAAATACACCGAGATTTTGGGACTGGCGTCCCAACTGTCACCCAATTGCTGAATATTACCCAAAGCCACAAGTAGGGTGGAAGGCAAAGCCAAGGCGATAGCCACGACTAGTGCAGTCATGAGTGTTTGCACCGGTGTACTCAGCAAACGACTCAAGCTCCCCAACATAGAGCTGCGGTGATGCCGCCAGTAACTCCGGCCTTTATTCATCAGCCCCGTTTTAGATTGAACGGCGCCGCTCACCAATGGCTGTTCGCTGCGCACCATTACCTAGGCCCCGTTGACGCTAGAATGCCATCATGGTTAATTTGCCCCTTGGACAAACTCATTACCCGATACCCCAAACGCTTAATAAGTGCAATATCGTGACTGGCAATCATAACCGTAACGCCAAACTGATTGAATTGACGAAAAAGATTCATGATTTCTGCTGAAAGCTGCGGGTCCAAGTTGCCGGTTGGTTCATCGGCCAATAGCAAAGGAGGCTTATTTACGACAGCTCTGGCAATACCGACACGCTGCTGCTCTCCGCCGGACAGTGCGATGGGGTTTTGCTTTTCTTTATCGAGCAAACCGACTTTATCTAAAGCCGCCCGAACCCTGCGGCCGATTTCTCGATTTTGCAGGCCTGCAATATGCAAAGGCAACGCAATATTGTCAAACACCGTGCGGTCAAACAGCAGTTGGTGATTTTGGAATACAACGCCCACTTGGCGGCGATGATAGGGAATTTGACCGCTGCGCATACGGTTAAGATTGCGCCCAGCAATCACCACCTGGCCCGAGGTCGACCGCTCCATTAGCATAATGAGCTTCATTAAGGTGCTTTTACCCGCACCAGAGTGGCCGGTAAGAAACAGCATCTCACCATCAGCAACATCAAATGACAAGTTGCTTAGGGCTTGCTGGCCGCTTTCATAGCGCTTACTGACATTACTAAAATTGATCACGTGTTTTAATAGGTTCTAGTCATTCGTGAAGATCAGCCGCCTTTATGGCTCTCGCCAAAAAGTGCCTCAATAAATGCGTTAGCCTCAAAAGGTTGGAGATCGTCAATCCCCTCTCCAACACCAATAAAACGCACAGGAATACCCAATTTTTTACTCAGGGCAAAGATAATACCGCCTTTGGCGGTGCCGTCGAGCTTGGTTAACGCAATACCGCTCACACTAGCCACATCTTTAAATTGCTGTGCCTGGCTCAAGGCATTCTGGCCTGTGCCGGCATCCAGCACTAACAATACCTCGTGAGGGGCACTGGCGTCTAACTTGCCCATCACACGCTTTACTTTTGACAACTCATCCATAAGATTACTTTTGTTGTGCAGGCGTCCAGCCGTATCGGCGATAACAACATCAATACCCCGTGACTGCGCCGACTGAACGGCATCGAAAATCACCGAAGCGCTGTCAGCACCAGTATGCTGAGCAACCACGGGTACCTTATTCCGATCTCCCCACACCTGCAATTGCTCTACAGCGGCCGCACGAAAGGTGTCTCCCGCAGCCAATATCACCGATTTACCTTCACTCTGTAGCCTTTTTGCAAGCTTACCTATCGTAGTGGTTTTACCCACGCCGTTCACACCCACTACCAAAATAACAAATGGCTGCCGCGAGGAATCAATCTGCAACGGTGCTTCCACCTTTTCCAGCAAAGCGTACAGAGACGCTTTCAACACCGTAAACAACGCTTCCGAGTCTGCCAACTGCTTGCGGGCCACTCTCGCTGTGAGGTCGTCGATGATATCGGTGGTGGCATCCACCCCCACGTCGGCCATTAACAGCAGCGTCTCAATCTCCTCCAGCAATTCATCATCAATCGCTTTTTTGCCCAAGAGCAAGCCAGCCAGCCCTTCGGAAAGCTGATTACTCGTGCGCGATAACCCACGCTTGATCCGTGCGAACAAGCCCAGCTTCTCTTGCGGCTGCTCAACACGATCAAACACCTCTGTTGTTGCCGCTGGCTGAATATCCTCTGGCTCAGGTGATGGACTTTCGGTATTGCTTTTCTTTCGCTTAAAAAACATCATGTCGTTCTTGATCAAATGGCTAAAACTGGCCGACATCCTACCATTTTGGAGCCGCTTCTTTTGCAATCAAAAAAGAAAAAATGCCAAAAAACCGCTAATTCGTCTATTCGTATCATTGCCGGCCAATGGCGAGGCCGTAAATTAGGCGTTATTGATGCCGATGGGCTAAGGCCCACGGGTGACCGCATACGTGAAACCCTGTTCAACTGGCTATTGCCATATACCGCTGGGAGCCGCTGCCTAGATGCCTTCGCAGGCACCGGTGCGCTTGGCCTAGAAGCACTTTCACGCGGGGCCTCTTACGTGCAATTTGCTGAACTTAACAGCGCGACTGCCGACCAATTGCAATCTAACCTGTCACTCTTGAAGTGCGAACAGGCCAGCCTTTTCAGAGGCAACGTACTAAACTGGCTACACGAAGACAGGCCGCCCGAGCGCTTTAATGTAGTCTTTTTCGATCCCCCGTTTGCCGATGACCTGTGGCAGCCTGCACTACAAGCATTACTCTGTTCCCCTCACCTTGCCGACGAAGCACTGATTTACATAGAGGCCCCTCAACATACTCCTCCACCAATCACTACCAAACTGCACTGCTTTCGGGAAAAAGTGAGTGGTGGGGTGCGCTATGGCCTCTACAAACAGTGCTAAATTCGCTATTCATGCGCCAAACAAAACAAAACGTAAGTTTTTTGGCGCTTCGCTAGGGCTTCAGGCTAAAATGAGCGCCCTTTAAAAAGTGGTGAAGACTACGTCATGATTATGAAGCGCGTTGTATACCCCGGTACCTTCGACCCCATTACCAACGGTCACATCGATTTGGTTCACCGGGCATCCAAGTTATTTGACTCTGTGGTCATCGCCGTTGCCGCAAGCTCTCGCAAACAACCCCTGTTTACCCTCGAAGAGCGCGTAGCTCTGGCCGGTGAAGTTTTGGGGGATATCGATAACATCGAGATCTGCGGGTTTGACTGCCTATTGAAAGACCTCGTAGAAGAAAAACAAGCCTATGGCGTAGTACGTGGCCTGCGGGCAGTTTCAGATTTTGAATACGAATTTCAGCTCGCGAATATGAATCGGGCACTCGCTCCAGCCATGGAAAGCTTGTTTCTAACACCTGCAGAACACTTATCTTACATCTCCTCATCCCTCGTGAAAGAAATCGCATCACTGGGAGGTGATGTCAGTAAGTTTGTGCCAGAGCTGGTAAAGAATGCACTTACCGAGAAGTATCAAGACAGAAAAAACGCTTAGGAAATGCCGTTCTTTTGCCAGTTAAAACCGCGATAGATTAACGCCCTTTCGCTCTTGTATCGCACCAAGCATAGCCTGGAGCTTCCGATCAAGTCTAAGCGGCTTCAGGCTTCCAGAATACATCCCGAAAGCCGGTTGGTTGGCTCGTAAAAACAACGTAGCAAGTGGGGACACCTGCCCCCCCTCAATAAGCGAAGTATTTGCCTCTAGCCTAAGCTTCAGTACCGCGAATATCTCACGAGCAGACTTTCGACGACTGTATTTTTTTGTTTGCTCTAATCAGCGAAAGTATTTTGCTCACTTCTTCGCGACTAAGCGAGTGAAAATTGATAAACGTAGGCACCCCATTATGTAATAGAAACACACCTCTTAAAAAAGCTCGTTCCCATGTTACTTTTCTGAGCGTATACGCAACCCGCTTCTGTAATGGCTGATTAACAATTAAAAAGTTTTCATCCATCTCCACCGGAGGAAATAAATACAAATTTTTAATATGAATCGAAGGAATCACAAAAACAAAAATGATCACCACCAGAGCAATGACGAAATTTTTAAGTAGCATCGTGTCAATAGCAACATAGGCAAATACCCACGATACAGGGATAGCGAAAAGCCCGTACAACAATACCGATGGCACAATTAAACGCTTCCAGTTTTTTGCTTTTCCAAACTCTAGATACACTAATATTCCCCGTTACAATGACCTCGTCAGCGTAGCACAAAACTGAATTTTAACGCCGCTAGAGCTAAAACAGATTTCGCTCTAATCTTTAACAGCACACATTACGCTTATCGACCCAAAAGCATATTCAATTAGTAGCGCCCCGACTTACTAAGACCGTTTCAGTAGTGCTTGAAGACGACTCCTCAGATACACCCCACCAACACCCCTTTAACTTTGCATCTGGAATTAATACATCACGAGTTTCCGCAAAATCCATTTTGTTCCAATCCCGCCAATCAATCCATGTATAGTTATCCGCAATCGCCTTCATTGACTGAGTCATGGAATTGCCGTTTCGGCTAGACGTCACCCTTTCGGGCCAGCCGCCATAGATCTTGGCGTGCCCTTGATATCACCCGAACCCTAGGGCCTAACCCCCGGCACTTACAGCATTTACTCACCCTTGAGAATCTTGCGAACGGTTCAACAGCTCGGCATTGGTCGGGTATGTTTCAAGCAACTCCACAAGCTTCATTGCGCCATCTACCGGCTTTAGACCGGTAAGCGCCCTCCGCAAAATTCTTACATTTTTAATTTCTTTGGAATTTAGAAGAAGTTCCTCACGACGCGTACTACTTTGAGCAATATCCAGCGCCGGAAAAATACGTTGATTTGCTGCATCCCTTGATAATACGATTTCCATATTCCCTGTACCCTTGAACTCCTCAAATATCACCTGATCCATCCGGCTTCCGGTATCAACGAGTATGGTCGCCAAAATGGTAAGCGACCCACCATCTTCAATATTTCTCGCTGCACCAAAGAGTTTTCGTGGTATTTCCAGCGCTCTAGCATCAATCCCACCCGACATAGTACGGCCGCTACTTTTTCGCTCTGCATTATGTACTCGCGAGAGCCTTGTGAGAGAATCGATCACAATCATAACATTGTGACCTTCGCCCGCTTGCTGGCGAGCGGTGTCGAGAAGGTCATTGGCTATACGTACGTGTTGGTCATAGCTTTCATCCGTAGATGAGGCGTGCACCTCGGCCGGCACGCTACGCTTAAAATCCGTTACTTCTTCCGGGCGCTCATCAATGAGCAAGGCATAAAGCTTTATTTCAGGGTATGCCTTCCCCACCGCTTGACAAATATGCTTCAAAATAGTTGTTTTCCCACAACCTGGTGGAGCCACGATCAAACCACGCTGGCCCATTCCGATTGGCGTGAGTAAATCCATCGCTCGCATAGTCAGCTGCTGAGAACCTAGCTCTAAGCGAATGCACTCCGAAGGATTGATCGCTACGCCATTTAAAAAACGCTTTTGTGGATCGTTACAAAACGCGTCTTTAACCACCTCATTAACCGGCTTGAGGTCTTTATTTATTTTCGCCTTTAGCTTTAAAATTTTTCTCGTCATAATAGTGATTTTCTTGAACTCATACTACCCTACCTTCTTGTTGAGCAATTGTGTTATGTATAATGCCATCTCTTTCTCAAAATCTTTACATATAAATGTAGGCATACTTTGACTGGGTGAAATGCAGAAGTAATGGGGCTTGAAACGTTAAGCAAAAAGAATCAAGCTCAACTTAGTATTAACAGCACCTAGAGAAAATAAAGATTAGTGACAAATATCTTGAAAAACACCGTGTGTCGTGGAGTCAAAAATAAAAACGCAAGTTTTCTGCTGGCCAATTTTGTTGCCATTTAGCTACATTTTAAATATCGAACCAACACGACTTAACCCTAGCTTCTCGTAGTATACATCTTCATCTGAGAACACGTAAACTTCACCGGATGCCTGCTCTACTCTCAGCCTATTTAGTAATTTTCTACCGTAACCTTTATTTCTATAGGTCGGTGCAACATAGAGTTCGCTTACATAAGCTCCAAAAGCATCGACTAGAGCACGGATATACCCACACACCTCGCCGCTGCTTTCACAGATAAATGTTTCACTATCCAATAAAGCCTTTTTGAACTGTTTAACTGCGTCTTCCTTGATAAATAACCCCCAATCTGGCTCGATTTTCAGTAGCGAGATTAACTTCGCTTCATGCTCTATTTCGTATCTAACTATTTTCATAAAGCTACACTGCCTCTATACTGCGCATTGGTAGAACACCCCATTACTGAAACGCCCCCACACAGATCCGAACCTGCGGTTTTTTCACATCCAACGCCTCGGTCTTACTCACTCCTCCAGCTCTCAAGGGCTACCCTCCTGCGGCGCACGCATTTCTCTGTGTGAACTTCACTTACTTTGTTCGAGCTCAGAGACTCCTTCCACCACAAGCGCAAAACGCCTCGATACGGATGGCCAGCTAAACCTCTCCCAACAGGAACTTGCACCCTGCAAGATGCATCAAGATTAAACTTGACGCTCTAACGACCTTGCAGGCGCGTTCTCTGTGACAGGGGAAAATTGATTGCTTTGTTACGCAATTTTATCCCCCTTTACAAAATGCGTCGAAAACACACGCTCTAAATTTGGCTTGCCACTCTTTGTAAACCTAAGGTCAATTTTACTACCCTTTCCCCAAGATTTGTAAGCCGTAAAACTTGCTTTAAGTTTCCCCATATTGCTACTTGCTTCCACCTGCTTTAGGATAAAATTAATCTTTCCTAAATTTACCTTAATGCTCTTTTCCAAATACGGAGTTTTTCTCATACGCCATGCCTCGTAATCGGTTTTATCGAGATAACCCAATTTCTGGAAAACATCAACATAACAGATATAGCCTTTTTCCTGGATCAGCTCACCTGTAATCG
>Ga0065722_100379_pt1 | contig 10306 bp, 10 predicted proteins | sample BansetMetagenome_FD_59109 | JGI IMG/M metagenome (GOLD analysis project Ga0065722, IMG submission 59109) | Bankia setacea gill microbial communities from Puget Sound, Washington, USA - Caecum Enriched | ecosystem: Host-associated > Mollusca > Digestive system > Ceca | place: United States...
ATGATTCCTACTTTCGAACATGCACTTAGATCTGATGGCGTATTTCTCTAGGCAATAAGTAAAATCGAAACAGGGAGTGAAAATGTTAGAACGTGTACATAAGGCTATTCAGTTCGTGGCGGTTTCCTTTGGTATTGTTATACCCTGTGTGATGTTTTCTGGCTTTGTGTACTATCTTGGTTACATTAATACATTTGGACTTGATTCGAGCTTGGTGCCTAGAAACTTGGGCGATTTTTTTACGGAAAGCTGGTATTTGGGTGTATTGGCTTTTGTTTATTTATTCAAGTTTTGGTGGTTGCCGGTTAGCATGTTTGTGGCTATGAGCTTACTTCTTTTTATGGTGGCACAGCTATCGAATTACCTGAAGTTGAAAGGGAAGCGTTATATTGCGAATCCAATTTCAAAAGATAATCCGGGACGAAAAATATTAGGGCTTACTCAGTGGAGTTGGATGTGTTGGTGGGACGATGAGGTGAAACTTTATAATTGGCTGATGCTCCCTTTATTGTTGGTTTTTATACCATATTTGGTGCTGATAAGCCCTTTTAAACAAGGAGAAAACGATGCGCTAAAGAANATTGAGCGGTTCTCTAAGCATAAATGTAATCCCGTCAAAGATAAAAAAGACCGTGTAGGATGCATCTCTCTTATTGATGTCTCAGTAACACCGAATAAGGTTTTACTACAAGGTATTACAGTTGCCGCAAATGCCAATCGTATTGCTATATACAACGGAAAGGTTCTAGAGGTTTGGCCTTTAACCAGTTCGATGAAGGTTCAGAAGCAGATGGCGGAACCAATAGATTNCGTTACGGGTCAAGAATAGGTAAATGTGTATGGAAGAAGGGAGCCGGACGGCTGGACGTGAGGAGCCAAGCGCAAGGGAATATTCGTGTTGATCTGTTGGGAAATTCTACGGAGTTAAAAACAGACGCACCACACTGGTCGTACAATGGACGGTAACNTGAAGCTATTAGTCTTACTTACGTTAATTTCTATTTTGTTTTCGTGTTCTATTCCGACAAAAAATCCTAAAGTTGACATCGACCTTAATATTGGGTGGCTACACGGGAACTGTCTTGCAATAAAAAATGATAACCTCGCGAGCAATACAAAAATAACTGTATTTGATTTCGAGATGGAAAATCAATTGGTACCCGCGAGTGTAATAAGCGTAGCGCAGTCTGGTGAGGATTGTTACGCGCTTTTAGATGACCGAATAAATGTCAATACTTTAGCNGGGTACTCTTTCTATACGGTTAAAAGCTCGCGCTCGATTGGTGTGGCTATAGGCTTTGTGGATATTGGCAATCCCGCCGCTTTAACATTTGAATATTGCACTACCACCGAAGGCATCTATTTTTCTGTTGAAAAAAATCGGTTTAAGATATGGGATGGCTATTACTATCTTGGTTATGAGTCAGATCCGACTTGCGAAGAGTAAGCTGACATTTTATTCGGAGAATTTTTCTGATCATTTTTAAGTGTCGCGCGTAACAAATATTTTTTTCGGTCAGCACGGCTAGAACTGCCGCGGAATTATACTATGCCATTAAATAATATCTCTCGAATGAAAGGCATTGTAGTTTTAATTGTCGCCCTATTAGCGTCGTGCTCAACTTTAGATAACGACCTTAAAGCNGCAATATCGTATGGCGAAATTATTGAGCTTAACGAGTATTCGAAGAGCGTCGACAAGCAATTGCTAGTACGCCTGTTCAGTTCGCCGATATATAATGAAAGCTGCTTTGTAGAAGCGCACGCTGTTTGCCAGTACCAATACTATTTAAGTGTGTCGACTTTCGATGAATACCCTGAGTTCAATATATATCGCTTAACCGATGTAGGCGAGATAACCGATGTTAAGTGGTTGGAATCTACAGCTATAGACAGTGCAATAATTGAGTTTAATTTGAATACATATACGGATATGGCCGTGGGGAATAATCCCGATTTAGATGTCGACAATCGTGTTTTAAGAGTTATGCTAAGCGCTAAATCAATCGAGGAATCCTCAGCCGCTTTATCAACAGAGTAAATTTTTAGCGGTTTTTGTATTCTAATAAATTATTACAACTAAGACGGGAACAGAAGCTTCGCTCATCACCAGCTGAATTGTGATAATTAACAATACTAATTGCAGCAGGTCTCGCTTTTCAGCGCGTGTTTATTAGTCATTAAGGGCAGCCAACAAGGATATCTATGAAAGCAGTGGTATATAAAAAATACGGGCCTCCTGAGGTTCTCCAAGTTGAAGAAGTGCAAAAGCCGTGCCCCGGTGATGACGAAGTCTTAATAAGAGTACGTGCGGCTGAGGTAACCAAGGGCGACTGTGAAATGCGTAGTTTTAACTACGCGGTAAAGTGGTTTTGGTTGCCCTTGCGGCTGGCGATGGGAGTACGAGCGCCAAGGCGACCAATATTGGGCGGTTATTTTTCGGGTGAAGTTGAAGCTATTGGCAAAGACGTTTCTAGGTTTAAGGCGGGAGACCAAGTGTTTGGTGCGGCGCAACTTAAGATGGGTGCTTATGCTGAATATATCTGTTTGCCCGCGCACTACACTATTGTAGAAAAGCCACGCAATATAAGCTTTGAAGAGGCTGCGGCGGTACCGCTAGGCGGGTTAAATGCCCTTCATTTTATGAGAAAAGCGAATGTTCGTTCAGGAGAAAAGGTTTTAATCAATGGTGCTGGAGGCAGCATTGGAACCTTTGCGGTTCAAATTGCGAAGTTAATGGGCGCAGAGGTGACGGCAGTTGATAGCCCTATTAAAGAAGATATGCTTCGCAGTATCGGTGCCGACCATTTCATCGATTACACGAAGCGAGATATTACCTATAGCGGCGAAAGCTACGATGTAATTTTTAACATGGTCGCCAAAAGTTCCTACTCCCGATTCATGAAAGTGCTTAGCCCCACTGGGCGATATTTGATGGGGAACCCGCGTATATCCGATATGTTAAGGTCTTTTCTAACATCGAAGTTTTCCGATAGGTCTGTATTTTTTGCCTTCGCAGGTGAAAAAGAGGAAGAGTTGCTCGCTCTAAAAGACATGATTAACGCGGAAAAAATAAAACCCGCTTTAGATAAAATCTACTCGATGGAGCAAGTAGTGGAAGCGCATCAACGCGTTGAAAAAGAACAGCGGTTAGGTATTGTTGTAATCGCTACACACCTAAACAACGTAGGCTGAGTGTACTTAGAGCAAGAGGGTATTACGAATAGTTCTACAAGTAATACAGCTTCCCGCCTCGGTTGTAGCGACTGTTAAATTCTTAGGAGTAAGTATGACCTCCAACGATATAATCGAATTTTGGTTTTCCGAAATTGATAAGAGTAAATGGTTCGCGAAGGATGAAATATTTGATCAAGACATTCGTTCAAGGTTTTCTGAAATTCATGTAAAAGCCGCTCGCGGCGAACTATGGACATGGCGTTCAGGCGCGCTGGGTAGTCTTGCCGAGATTATAGTGTTAGATCAGTTTTCCCGAAATATGTATAGAGGTAAGCCTGAATCGTTTCTTTTTGATCCGCTTGCTTTGGCGTTATCGCAATTTTCAATATCAAACGGTTTTGACTCTGAATTAAGTGCGGAGCAAAGAAGCTTTTTGTATATGCCATTTATGCATAGCGAGTCTCCAATTGTTCACGTAGAGGCCGTCACACTATTTACTAAACTTGGGATAAAATCTAATCTGGATTTTGAGCTTAGGCACAAAGCGATAATTGATAAGTTTGGTCGCTATCCCCATAGAAACGAAGTGCTTGGGCGAAAATCAACGCCAGCGGAGAAAGCGTTTCTATTAAAGCCTGGGTCTGGTTTTTAACTTGTTCGACGAAAAAAAAGGGTGTATAGAACCTTGTTCAGCTAGGCCTAGTAAGTTCATGTAGGATCTAAAAGTGATTTCCCTACCATCGATTCCCCTCCCGCACACACTCATTTATAAAATAGAGCAGACACTAAAGCGATGTCCATAGATATCGATAATTTTAAATACACTAATTTATCAAGCTATAACAGGTCTAGTTGGCGTCGCAAGTTTCATGTTCGAATCCCTGCTAAATGAATTTACTTCGTAAATATAGAGGAGGACAATACCGGCTATTTATAAATCAGATTAATTGATGCGTCAAAAATATGTTGCGGAGCTTAAAATATGGCGCGTCTTTATCGATGTGTTATTCCTATGGTTGCGGCCTTTTTTATCGTTCGGCAGGTTGTTAGGTTTTAAGTGTTAGCTATATGTGCGAACGTTTTCGGAATGAATTGGAATTACGTTGCGGGTGGGTTGTATTATTTATTGAACTTTACGTTATTTTGTGAAACATTTTAACGGTAGAGAGAACAATAATCATTAATGGGAATGTACTTAGATAGAAGCTAGCGGATTTTCTAGTTGGTGGCGATTAGTTGTCCCATAATTTAGCTCCAATGTTGATCATTAAAATCATATATGGAAGATGAGCGATATGAATATCACTGAAGATATAGAACAAACAGATGGAACATGGCGAGGCAATAACGTACTGCAGCTTCGACGTATATCGATCAGGCACGAATGCATTGAGCAAGTCGTTAAAATTAATAGTATTGAGTACAAAGTTTTAGAGATGAGCTTAGATGGCTGCTCGGTTGAGTCGCAAGTGGCGGATAGCTCCAAGGTTTTCGATGGGGCGATTGATCTTGACTTTAAGCGACCTAGCGGTAAATTTAAAGAGATTAAGATTAGATCGATATGCCAGAAAATAAGTAAAAATAGAGAAAATAAATATATATACCATTTTAAGTTTTGCAATTCTCAGCGACCGGAAAAACTAGGTTGGCTGAACCGTAATCTTTCCCGCCCACTGTCCTGTAAGGACTCTAATCACGAGCGATTTGAGCGACAGAAAACCCTTGCGGAGAATGATATCAATGTCTTACAGAGCACCATTCAGGGTTTAAAAGACCGTCAGTTCCATCTTGTAATGCTTTCAATTCCAATCTTGTTTGGTCTTGTCTCATCGTATGTTGGCGTAATCGTTTCAGAGGCTGGGAGCGATATAAACATTCTATATCAAATCATTCCGCCAGCTGCAATTGTGTTAAGTGTTTTCTTTCTCTTGGTGTATACCCAGAAGATTGAGTCCATACGGCGAGCAACGGCGTTCACTCTAATTCTTCAGCGGCATCTTGCGATGGGGGCGTTGCCCCAGTGCTATCGTGGTTGGTACGATGCATTCGAGAACTATAATCATATAGCGAAATATGGNGCAGAACCGAATTCGCCGCTACACGAAAGCCGCATACCCAAAAATAACGGTAAGGCTTATATAAGTGCTGGGCCTGCAAATATGTTTAATATATTGTCGGTGGGTATGTTGTGCGGAATTATACTGGCTTCGGTATTTTTAATGAGTTTTGTCGCTTTTACGGAAACGGAAGGGCATAGATTCGGTTTGTTGAACTATACAGGCGTGATTATATTTATTTGTGTGTTTTTTATGGCTATTTTTTTGTTCTTCGCAAAAAAATATTATGACCTTACTCAGGGTAAGCGGTCATTCTCTTACTTGGTGTGTATGTTTAGTTTGATACTAAAGTGGGCNCCACCATTTGATCCNTTAAATAACAGTAAGATTGGTACGCATTTAATTCCGGACTCTCAACGTTAACGAGTAGGTTTTCCAATATTTCTATTCTGTGAAGGCACATACTAATCATTATATATACAACACGCTTTAGGTTGATTGACTAGATTGTCGGGTGTAGGGCTGTTGCCTGATTGTTTTAACTAAATCGGTAGTCCTGGAATGATCGTGGGACAAAACCGAAATAGTTATGGTAGAAAGAGGCGCAGCACTGCTGCGCCTTTATTAACTTAGTGAGTAGAGATTGTCGGCAGCGAAGCGCTGATAATACTGGAATTAAATATCAAACCACCCGAGCACTGCTTAGTCGCAAAATCTTGCACAATTTGGCCTCGGCGCTGAAGGTCGTCAAAGTCCCGCGCGATACCACCGCTTCCGACACCTCCCAATAAGGGGTCATTCACGGTAATACCCGTCATAAAGCCCGAGAAATTACGAGTAGCGGGATCGACATGGGTAAAACCGGTATTGGTTTCGCGTGCGTGGCAATCATCGCAGGTGTTAACAGAGAGTTTGTGGCGAACTTCGCTGTGAATCTCTGCAGAAAGGGGGAGCCCACCAGCTACACCCGAGATCGTCGATTGATAACAGCCAGGATAGGACGGGGGTAAGTCAGCGGGGTTCACTGGACCACTCCAAAAACTCGACCCTAGGTATTCAATGCTAGCGCCCAAAAAGTTTGAGCTGTTGTAGCTGTTAGTAACAACGTGGGTTTCGCAAAGAATATCGTCGGCTTCATTTTCCATAAACAATGCCGTAGTTGCGTTGCCGGTTCTGAAGCTTACATCGGGCGTTTGCTTAATTGTATCGGGTACTAGTAATCCAGTACCACCATCAATAATAAATTCTCGCAACTCCCATTGTAAGGTAAACGCACCCAGGCCATCGAATGCGAAATCGTTGGTGCGCAACTGGTTGAGTGTAGCTGGCGCGTTGGGTGGTTCGGTTACGTCATCGGTGATCGTCTTTAAGGCGGTCATGTACGGCAGTGTGCCTGGGGTTAAGCTATCAAGGTCGAGCCACTGTTGAGCGCGATCTTTAATGGCGCTACAGCTATTGGCGGTATCGCCGTATTCGAAGATTACGGTCATTTCATCAAATACGCCTGCAGGTGTACAGGTGTTGGGGTTTAGCAGCCCAAATACAAAACGTGTTTCGCCCTGTGTTGTACTTAAGTAACTTACTTTTGCGAGATCGAGTCTATTCATAACTGCCAATAAGCGGAACGGCAGATTATCGATATCTAATGTGGATGCATTTGCACCATCCCAGCCGGTGAAGTAGTCGGTAATATTTGGGCGGGCATTAATCGTGAAACCATTAACCAGGCCATTAGCACGCCAGTTCATTAGCCACTCGTGGATAAATTCCTGATCGCTTAAACCTGTTCCTTGATTTAGTTTCGCCATTAAAGATTTGAAGGACCAAGGGGCATTTGGATCGAGATCGTTACCAGTGCTATCGGTATCACATGGGTCATAGGTGAAGTCGGGGTGTGCAACTACCGACGGTGAATTTATACCTAGAACCTTATTTTCGTCGGCGGTAAAAGGGATAGATGGCAATAAAACAGAAAGGCTAGGTCTGTTTCTGGCAATAATGCCGTTNGCCAAGCGAAGTTCGGAGGCATTTAGCAGACTATCTTGCGTAAGTTGTTCTTCTAATTCAAACTGAAGTTGGTTCAGGCTAGTTTTTCTAGTGGACTTAACAACTCTACCGCTGAATGACTTTACAANAAACGTATCTTGCTTCGCTAAATTTTCTTTCAGACGAGACTCATCTTGTTCAATTCGTTTAAAATCGATGCGAGAAAGCCCTGAAAATATGCCATCGCGCTCGCGTATATCGGCTAGCGTACCGCGGTCATTAAACTCGATTTTTTCGCGGTCCACTATTGATAGAAAGCTACCCTGTTCTATGATTTCGTGTTTTTTCTTTGTGTCAAATTCAATCATAGTTACAGCGTTAAAGTCCATTTTCGGTGGGCTTTTCAAGCTCGAATACACGTATGTTCTTTACGTCGGGTAAGAGCTGCTGGGTGATTTCAGGTCGTTTTACCTGTGTAGCCTCAAACTTTTATCGTTTCAACATCGTCTTTTTGAGCAAAGCTAAAATTTGCAACACCTGCAAGTGCGATACTCATAATGCTTATAGTAGCCGCATTTTTTATTCGTAAATATTTTTTATTATCCATATTCTTGGCTCCGTTAATTGTATGGGCTGCACACTGTACTATCTCGGTAAAGGCAATAAAATGTGAGCTTGCATAAGGTAGCCTTAGTAAATACGTCAAAATAGCCAATATTTCACACATGCTATGTGATTATTTTACGAAAACGGTGAGGGGTACGGCACACCTGTCATGTGGCGCGATATTAAAAAACAATATATAAGTTAGAATTAATCTATGTGAATTGGCGCGACGGTAAAGTGTCAATTTATGCCGAGTTTAATAGGAAAACTCACTTGATAAATTGGTGCTAATAAACTACGGGTAAAATGTGGTCAATATAAAAAAATAGCAAATACGGAACCGTATTCGATAGTTTAGAGAAATCGTAACTTTGGGGGGGCATATGAAAGTTTTATCGGTCAATACCGCTAGTCCACAAATACTTCAGGTGGGAGGAAAAGCGGTTACCACGGGGATATTCAAAAACCCTAGAGAGGGCGCTGTGTTGCTTGGTGAGCTTGGGCTTGAAGGGGACACAATTGTCAATAAGAAGGTGCACGGTGGTGAAGACCAAGCAATCTATTTGTATAGTGCAGCGGATTACGCTTGGTGGGCAGCGCAGTTAGCTAAGGATATTGTGCCGGGAACCTATGGCGAGAACCTTACCATAACCGATTTTCATGGCGGCATATTGAGAGTCGGTGACCGCCTGCTGATAAATGGTCAAGTGCTTTTAGAAGTTACCGCACCAAGAGTTCCCTGCGTTCAGTTTACGACAAAGATGGGTGATAACCTTTTCGCGAAAAAATTCGTAGCTGCGCAACGCCCTGGGGCTTATGCAAGAGTGCTGGTGCCAGGTGAGGTGAAGGCGGGTGATGACATTGTATGGCAACCAACTGACGAGGACTACGCAACCATCAATGAAATATTTGTTGAGTGGCATAGCAAATCGTGGTCCGAGGTTATAGCAACAAAAGCCTTGAATTCACCTATATCAAAAATTGCGAGGAGAATAATTCAAGAGCGAAGTGGGTTGACCTTATAGCGATCTTTATCGCGTCTCCAATGTCAATTTTGGGGGGTAACGAATCTGAATGTTTTTTTGCGGGTGTTCTCTGTTTACTCTTTCGTGGGGCCCTCCGGGTGGAACCATTGCTGACGTGTCTTTCGCATCATTGCTATATGGCCGATTTAATCTTTGATGATGCAGTGTTACTTTCGGAACAAGAATTGTATTGCTGCGGGCGATCCAGAGGAGTATGTTGCTGAATGGCGGTAATCAAGCAGAAAAATGTTTTTGGTCATTCTATGAACTTGATAATATGATGTGTTCGGTCACTCTACCTACATTGCAAGTATAGAATTTTCGAGGTGGTTCAGCGGCTGGGGGCGGCGCGGATTGATTAATGCATTAGGATGTAATTAAGAAACAATGTAATGGTTAAACACTGTTGTGGCGGATGTAATTATTACGACTATTATTGTTAATAATCTGGGAGATATATGATGAATTCTAAAATTCGAAAGTCTATGGTTTTATCGTTGGTTGGTGCGATGGTGTTTCAATTGACCGCGTGTGGGACCATCATCCATCCAGAACGAAAGGGACAGATGCACGGTCAGCTTGATGCTAGTATTGTTGTACTAAATGCCATTGGTCTATTTCTTTTCTTGGTGCCGGGCGTCATAGCATTCGCTGTCGATTTTAATAATGGCACGATATATTTGCCAGGACGCTCTGCAGCACTTGACACTGAGGAGATAAATGTTGTCTATATTGACGGTGCTGTTACGGAAGAAAGTATTGAAAAGTTAATTTTAAAGGAAACAGGAAAAACTATCAGATTAGATGATAGTCAGGTTCAGTCGCTTAAGCGCGCGATAAAAGTTAGTGCTCTACAAAGTGAATTACGATTTTTGTAATGCGCGGCGCTATTCTATTGTCAACGAGTAAATTAATTATATTGTAACCACGTTTAGGTNAAAAAATACTATGGCGAAACTCACTATTTTTATATAATTTCCGTCTATTGCGTAAGACGATAGTTTTTAAGCCAGCTGTTTTTTTTCGCTACGTAATTAAGTATTTAGCGATGTGTTTAGGTGGCGGGGTAGGCGATTAACGATGGTAGGCATAGAGTCAATCTTCAGTCTTGGGTGTAAAAATTTTATAGCCGGAACGTCTTCTATAATACTCTTATTACGTTATCTATTTTCTAGGGTCTATTTACAGCAGAGGATTTTTGCGGGCTAAATGGGTTTGCTGTCTCAGTAAAAAGTATATAAGTATCTGTTGTAAACTTGATCGAATGCGGAGAATACAATCGCGGTGGGGTAGAATATTCTCGTTGCATGCATGTTCGATCCCATCGACATGACTTATTGCTAATAACTATAAAATCAATCAACTAAATCGACTGAAATAGCCGCTGTGCTGTAGAATTTCAAATAATAGCATTGCCATGAAGAGAGCCTCATATGCCGGTTGATACAAATACAA
>Ga0065722_104511_pt1 | contig 10290 bp, 8 predicted proteins | sample BansetMetagenome_FD_59109 | JGI IMG/M metagenome (GOLD analysis project Ga0065722, IMG submission 59109) | Bankia setacea gill microbial communities from Puget Sound, Washington, USA - Caecum Enriched | ecosystem: Host-associated > Mollusca > Digestive system > Ceca | place: United States...
TCTAGCTCTAGCTCATCATCCTCTAGCTCTAGTAGCAGTTCTACTAGCTCTAGCTCATCATCCTCTAGCTCGAGCAGCAGTTCTAGTTCTAGCAGCTCCTCTAGCTCCAGCACTGCCGGTAATGTTATTTTTTCAGAGGACTTTGAATCCGGTACTGATGGCCAACAGCCGTCTGATTGGGACAACTTCATCTCATGGCAAGCAAATGGCCCTAACCCCAATGGTTCCACATACGCACTAGTTGAAACGGGCCGCGCCCATGGTGGATCTAACGCTGTACATTTTAGCGGTGGCGCTAATCCCGCGATGATTGCTCGTGCAATCCCATCGGGTACTGACACACTCTATGTACGCGCATGGGTTTACATGACCCGTCAACTGGGTATGAATCCCGGTGACAACCACGAAACGCTCATTGCGTTACGCGGCTCCGCAGGCAACGCCAATAACGAAGTGCGTTTTGGTGAAATTAAAGGGGTTATTGGCACAAACGAAGTTCCAAGTGACAACATTGCACCGACAATGGAAAACTGGGGAAATGGCCCTGCATTCGCGTCTGACACTTGGCACTGCGTCGAAGTCGCATTCCTTTCAGAACCTGCATACGACACGTTGAACGCATGGGTTAACGGTACGTTGGTACACACCATCGATGAAGGTTCCGACTGGAACAATGGCGCGTTAGGCGCAACTTGGATGAGCGACAAGTTTACCGAGATTGCCTTTGGCTGGCATAGTTTTAGCGACAATAATGTCGACGTATGGATGGATGATATTGTGGTATCCACCGGATCGATCGGCTGTAACTGATTAGTGACAACTACAACGCTAACGTAAGCGTTATCCTTACAATACAGCGTGGCCTGTATGCCTTTGGCTATGCTGTATTGTAACGCTACAAGATGCTCGACAAGCATCGAACGCAGAAAACATATTCCTACAGTATCAGCCTGCCTTAATCACGCCCCAACAACCAATCAGTCGTTTTATCCCAGCTAAGGCCAGTTTTTTCTGCCAACTGTTTTTTTAATAAAAGATAATCTGTTTTGGTTAGCAGCGCTATTGGGCCCGAATACATTCCACCGCCTTGCCCGCCGTCATACACATGTACGGCAATTCTATTGTCGTGAGCCAATAATGTAGACGAAAACTCGTAGGCTCTATACTGGCGATAAAAATTCTCTTGCTGGCTAGTCGATTCGTCACCCGTACGACCAATACTCACACCGTTGATAAACGTCTCATCCACATCATCGATTTGACCTAACAATAACACCAGCGTTGTATCTTCTGCCATTGGCAAAGGGCCAAACTGTTTGCGATACCATGCGTGCCCATTGTACGGGCCGACAACTGACTCCCAATAATGCGGAATAAAAACGGATAAAAATCCTGTGTTATCGCTTTCGTTATTTTTCCAATTTGGATCATGCCCTTTACGAAACTCCCAAACACCCCCTAGCGATAATAAGGGCTGTACCAATTCAGAGTGATATACCCCTATTTTACTGTCATAGATCCCTCCGCCCATACGAACATCGTACACACGAACGGCAATAACATTATCACCATCAAAATTCAGAATGTCCGATGGAATAGCGTACGTACGCTCACTCCCCCACGCAGCCAATACGTTAGGTGGATAACTGCCAATTCCACCAATTTTATGCCCGTTAATAAAGACTTCATCAATGTCATCTATGCGCCCCATTATGGCGTAAAGCGCTTGTGATGAAGCTTCCGTGCTCAACTGAAAATGACGGCGATACCAGGCAAAGCCATCATAGTCGGCGTAGCCCTGGTCTTCCCATTTCGACGGAACTACGAGCGTATCCCATGCGCTATCATCAAAATATGGCGCAGCCCATGCGGCGTTATCACCAGTCATAAAACGCCACCGTCCTTGTAAATCAACAATTTTATTGTCGTTGTCATCAAGCACAAACGAAACAGATTGCGCAGCGTTATCCGCACCAAACAAATGCCATGTACCCCAAGAATCATCGCGCCCCGTAACGTTGCTAATCAAAGGCAAAAGCACATAGAAAAAGCCTAACAGGATGGCTGTAAAGGCCCCCGCATTACCGCACTTAGATTTGCGGTCTGACATTTTAAAAAAATGTTTTATATCCATTTAGCTACCCTCGGGCTCTTCGGGCTTTGATTTGGCCTCAGAGCCTTTTCTACGATTGACCGCCTCTCTCAGTAGATACTCGATCTGTCCATTCACACTACGAAACTCCTGATGAGCCCACGCTTCAATTTCATTCCAAAGCTTGGGGTCAATACGCAGAGCAAATGATTTTCGTTTTGGACTGACCATAAAAATGAGTACACCTGACAAATGTCTTAAAAAATTAATAGGCTTACAGAGGCGGAAGGTCGTTCATATCCCATTAAGCGTCCATCAAACAGGTGAGGCCCGCTCTTTACCTCACCCCTCTATCTTAATTGTACAAAGTACCAGTATTCACAACGGGGTGTACATCCGACTCTGCACACAGTACAACTAACAGGTTGCTCACCATCGATGCTTTACGCTCAGCATCCAGCTCGACAACGCCGCGCTCAGCCAACTCATCTAGCGCCATTTCGACCATGCCTACCGCTCCTTGCACTATTTTCGCGCGAGCCGCTACTACCGCTTCTGCCTGCTGTCGTCTCAACATTACTTGTGCAATTTCAGGTGCGTAAGCAAGATGGGTTAACCGTGCCTCATCCACCTCTATGCCGGCTTTACCTAAACGTTCTTGCAGCTCGTCTTGCAACGCTTTATTCACGGTGTCGGTTGCTGAACGCAGTACTAACTCGTCACTTTCTTCTTGATGATCGTACGCATATCGACTGGCTAAGTGTCTAACAGCAGATTCACTTTGCACCGCTACATAATGCTCATAATCATCCACATCAAAAGTCGCTTGTGCGGTATCTCTTACGCGCCACACCACCACTATCGCAATTTCTATTGGGTTGCCGCGCTTATCGTTTACTTTCAAACGGTCACCATTAAGGTTACGAGCGCGTAGCGATATTTTTTGCACACGTGTTAGCGGGTTCCGCCAACGAAAACCACTGTTATGAACGGAGCCTTTGTAAGCGCCGAATAAAATAAACAAGGCCGCGGTATTAGGCTGCAACGTAAACAAACCAGCAAAAATAAAAGCACCTGTCGCAGCTGACATTATCGCTAAAATAACAAGCAATGGCACACCCGTGCCCACCCCAAAACCAAAGCACACCAACCCCGTGACCACGGCCGCAACACCTACCAATAGCATTAGCCACCCGCTTTTCGCAATAATCCTTTGCTCTACGTTGAATGTAGAACCATTGTCTTGATTAGCCATTTTCACATCTCCGGTTACCAATCGATACCAAAATGATATCACTTTGAGATCATCTGTCAATGTACACATTCCGGCTATCCATAGTCTCACCACAAAACCGGCAACTTAGGCGTCAATGAAAGGGCTGGAATACAGACTGTAAGCGATAAGACATAGCCCTCCGCAGCAGTCTTGGCGCTATGCGGTGGATTGGGTAAAAGAAAGAACGGAAAAGAAGAGTAAGAAAGCGCTACTCGGCCGCAGCACCAGGTATTAATACGTCAAACTGAAGGTACTCTGCCGCCAGGGCTGGCGTTGCATGATCTAACCATGGAACAAAGCCTAAATACGCATCGGGCAACAAGGCTTTTAACGTGTCGAGATTCTCTTGTACCACACTCATGTCAGGATCAACTTGAGTTGCCGCCCACCCCGCCACGCGAAGGCCGTCTCGCTGCACCGCCTCTAAGGTTAATAACGCATGGTTTAAACAGCCTAGTTTTAGACCAATTACAATAATCACGGGTAAGCCTAACGTTTTGGCAAAGTCTGCCGTGGTCTGATTGGGCGAGAGCGGTACACGCCAACCGCCAGCACCTTCAATAAAACACACATCGGCTTTTCCGCCTTTGGGCGACGGCATCATGGCACCGCGCGTATAACCTACCAACGATTCAACCGACAAGCGCTTCTTCTCACGTGCGGCGGCAATATGTGGTGCCATCGCGTCGTTAAGTAACACGGGATTAACCTGACGGTAAGGAAGCTTTAACGAGGCCACCTGCTGAAGCTGTAATGCATCCTCATTCCGAATGCCGTCAGGGGTCTGAACACCGCCAGCCGCCAGCGGCTTTAGGCCCAATGTTTTATACCCTGCGTGGTTAGCGCATTCTATAAGCGCAGCCGTGATCAAGGTTTTTCCAGCGTCGGTATCCGTACCTGTCACAAAAAAGGCGTGGCTCATTTAGGCTTTTCTCAAATATAAATAATAAACTTCATAGCGTGCAGGCAGCCCACGATCGGGATCTAGCCACGCGCTGTAGGCCTGCTGCAAACGGCTGAACGTACTGCGCCCCATTAGCCCTTGCTGCCGTCCTTCATTAATAGTGTGTGCCCCAATACCTTTAAGCTCACGCATTAAATCGATAACGTCATGGTAATACAGTACAGGCGTTTCAGATTTGTAGGCAACAATGGTAAAGCCCGCTTGTTCAGCGACTTCTTTGATGCTTTCCAACGGCATAAACTGGTTAACATGTGCAAATTCATCTACCTGTTGCCAAGCCGATTTTAATTCAAACAACGTCTCTGGCCCGAGTGTTGAAAACGCAAACCAGCCACTTGGTTTAAGCGCTCGATACACCTCCTCAAACAGCTGCTGAAGATTTTCACTCCACTGAACCGTTAAACTCGAAATACACCCATCAAAGGTGCCATCAACAAACGGCAACGATTCCATATCACCGAGGTGCCACTGAATTTGCTCCCCCAAACCTAAGTCATCAAATTTTTGTTCGGCCTGCTCTAGCATGCCTTCGGCGATATCAAGCGCATGTATTCGACCTTCTGGTTGAGCGATAGCGGGAAATTCTTGCAGCATGCGCTCCATGCAATAACCGGTACCACAACCAAGGTCGAGCAACGTCTGGCCAACAGAATCATCCGTTCCTACGCTAAACTCCACCAGAGAATCGACCACACGTTTTTGCAGGCGCGCAAGCGTATCGTACTGCTTAGCGGCACTGCTAAAAGAATTAGCAATGCGTTTTTTACGCTGACTTAAACGCGAAGGCTGATGTTCTAAAAATGAATTAATCGCAGCCGCCACATGACGAGGATGACTTAAATGCGGGGCATGACCCGCGCCGGCAATGGTCTCTACCCAGTGGCTTGGCGCCAAGCGTTGCACCATTCTACTTGCACCAAAAGGCACGAGGGCATCGCCTTTACCAAAAATATGTAGGCCAGGCTGCGGCAAGGTACGCATAGCCGTGCGGTTGTCGATATCCGCTAAGTATCCCAACGATTGATGCCACGCTTGCTGCTGCTCTTCGGCATTAAAATCTTGGCCATTTTTCAGCAAATCACCTACCGTACGACGCTCGCTATCCCCCATTGTCTGTAACGCAAAAAACCGTTTAATGGTTGCGTCACTATCGCGCACAAAGCTCTCACAAAAATCCGTATAGGTTTCGGGCTCCATGGCATGCTTCCAAGGTCTTTTTCCCACACCCGCCGGAGACTCGTCGCGAACAAAACACGGGTTACTGGCTATGGTAATTAAACGACCTACTTTTTCTGGATGACGGCTCGCCAGTTGCGTAGCAATCATTCCGCCAAGGCTCCAGCCAATGAGCGTTGTGTTAGACGGAAGCTGTCGCGATAGTTGCAACAGTAGCTCTTCGCTATCAATAACACTCAAGTCGCGATTAAAACCGAAACCGGGCAAGTCAATAAAGACCATGTCGCGCTCGTCGCCAATGGCTTCCAGTAAGGTAGGTAAAAAAGAGTCCCACATGCGGCTGTCACAACCCCACCCATGCAAGAACACCAGTACAGAACGGTCGGCGATAGGGTTGGTGGGCGCCACTTCTTTTTTGCGCAACAATTTGGTGAGACTGTCATTAATAACAGTCGTGCTCTTTTCCGCTTTACCCGGCGTTTCTATATCAGTCATATGCTATTCCTGCTCTTGCGTCTGTGCGTAAGCAAAGGCTTCGAGTAGTTGGGCCACTTGTGATGGCGTGTGTTCTGCGGTGAACGTTACCCGCAATCGAGCAGTACCTTCCGGTACCGTCGGTGGACGTATCGCGCTAACCCAGCATCCTTTTGTGTGCAGGTGGCGGGCCATATTCAGCGCTTGCTGATCTCCTCCTACCATTACAGGCTGAATAGGGGAGTCAGAGTCCATAAGGGCCAGCCCTAATTGCGCACAACCTGCGCGAAACTGGACGATAAGCTGTTGTAAATGCTGGCGTTTTGCGTTGTTTTTACGCAACAGCGCTAAACTTTTACGTGTGGCTGCGGCGACAGCAGGCGGCAGTGCTGTGGTGTATATATACGAGCGTGAATACTGGATAAGGGTCTCGATTAGCACCTCACTTCCTGCGACAAACGCACCAAAAGTACCGAATGCCTTGCCCAGAGTACCAACCAATACCGGTACCTGGTGTTGATTCAAGCCAAAGAGTTCGACACTTCCTGCCCCCTCTTTGCCAAGACAGCCGAAACCATGGGCGTCATCTACCATCAACCAAGCACCATATTCAGCGGCTAATGTGGCCATGTCCGGCAGCGCGGCGAGATCGCCGTCCATACTGAACACCCCGTCGGTAACGATAAGCTTTCGTGCGTGTTTACTGGCTTGTAGACGCTTTTCGAGGTGGGCCATATCGCTATGCGGGTATCGAGCAAAGTCGGCACGAGCCAAAAGGCCACCGTCAATAAGGGAGGCGTGATTAAGCTTATCTTGCAACACTAAATCGCCCTTACCTACCAGCGCATTAATGACGCCTATATTGGCCATATAGCCAGTCGAAAATAACAGCGCACGCTCACGGCCCGTAAAGGCGGCGAGCTCTTCTTCGAGCTTGTGGTGTTCTTCACTGTGGCCATTGACCAAATGTGAGGCTCCGCTGCCCACCCCCCATTGTCCTGCACCGTGTTGTAGAGCGGCTATCACTTCGGGGTGATTGGCTAGACCGAGGTAGTCGTTGCTGCAAAAATTTAACAACTCTACGCCATTCTCTTGAATAACCGCCGACTGAGGAGATTCCACCACGCGGCGCGAACGGTAGCGATGTTGGTCGCGACGCTCTTCGAGCTGTGGTTTTAAGGTTTTGTCTAGATTCAAGGAGAGCCTCAATTAACTAGTTTTTTGAACTGGCACAGAGGCTGAGGGCGTAAACGGAGTGATTGCATCTAAAACCCTCGACCTTAGGAAGGCAGAGGATTTATAAAGAGCCCCGGCTCGGGCTCTCGCCATTGCGCCATTGTCAGATCACACTACAAGCCAAGCTTAATTCGCCGCATCGTAAAAAAACTGGTCCATCTTCGCTTCTACTATTTGGTCGGCAATCGCCTCATTTTGCTCTTGCTCTGTGTGCAGCTCTTCGCGAGATTCAGGTTTAATGCCCAAGCGGCTGAACAGCTGCATATCTTTGTTCGCTTCGGGGTTAGGAGTAGTGAGCAGTTTTTCGCCATAAAAAATGGAATTGGCACCGGCCAAGAATGCCAACGCTTGCATTTGATCATTCATATCTTCCCTGCCTGCCGACAACCGAACATGCGATGCAGGCATTAACAGGCGCGCTACGGCTACGGTGCGAATAAAATCAAATGGGTCTAAATCGGCTTGCTCTGCCAAGGGCGTACCCTCAACCTTTACCAACATGTTAATCGGCACCGATTCTGGGTGCTCTTTCATATTCGCCAGCTCTAGTAATAAGCCCACGCGATCGTTTTCTTCCTCGCCCATACCTACAATGCCGCCACAGCACACTTTCATGCCCGCCGAACGAACATTGTCCAGGGTGTCTAGTCGGTCCTGATAAATACGGGTAGTAATGATGCTGTCGTAAAATTCTGGCGAGGTATCAAGATTGTGGTTGTAGTAATCCAACCCTGCGTCGCTTAGCTCAGTCGCCTGCTCGGCAGATAACATTCCCAGCGTCATGCAGGTTTCCATGCCCATGTCTTTTACGCCCTTTACCATGGAGGTGACATACTGCATATCTTTCGCTTTAGGGGAACGCCAAGCGGCCCCCATACAAAATCGCGTAGCACCACTGGCTTTAGCCGCTTTAGCTTCTTCCAATACTTTCTCTACCGCCATCAACTTTTCACGCTCTAGGCCGGTATCATAACGAGCGCTTTGTGGGCAATAGGCACAATCTTCAGGGCAAGCGCCCGTCTTAATTGAGCAGAGCGTGCTAACTTGTACTTCATTGGGGTTAAAATGCTGGCGATGCACCAGCTGGGCCTGGAAAAGTAGATCGTTAAAGGGCAGATCAAACAATTGCTGCACTTCAGCACGTTTCCAATTGTTGCGAAGAGTATTAGCGGCTACGTTCATAGGGTTCCTCACGCTAGCTAAGTCGGTTTCCAAAGGCGGACAATAAAGACGAGAGGGCTTAGTTGTCAACCTGAAAGCCATTTTAAAGTTTACAACTCAGTGCGACTAGCACATGGATCAAGCGAGTGACATTTCACAAGACTATTCAACAAGCGCTTCAGAAGACTCTTAGCCTACTGCTGCCCAACCATTGCCTTTTATGCGATGACCCCTGCTCTGATGCGCTTTGCGAGCAGTGTCAAAGAGATCTCCCTACCCTTGTGCTCTCTTGCGAGATTTGCTCTGTACCCCTAACGGCCACCGGTATTTGCGGCGAATGCCAACAGCACAAGCCAAGCTACGATGCGAGTGTTATTCCCTTTTTGTATGCCGGTCATCTACCAACACTCATCAATCAATTTAAACACCGAGGCCAGAGACGCGTCGGCACACTACTCACAAGCATGCTAGAAAACTCACTAGCTAAAACCTCCGACAAACCAGATCTTCTCGTTCCAGTGCCATTACACTGGCGGCACTTAGCCTTACGTGGTTTTAATCAATCAGAGATTATCGCGCAACAACTGTCAAAACAAACCGCCATCCCGCTTGCACACCCGCTCAAAAAACGTCGTGCAACACGCCACCAACAACAATTAACCCGTAAACAACGCCTCGCCAATAATCGGCACGCCTTCTACCTGAAGCAAGCGTGCTCTGTGAGACACGTAGGCTTGGTTGACGACGTTGTTACAACCGGCGCAACCGCTGAAATTCTCGCGCAAATGCTAAAACGTAATGGTGTCGATAAAATTACGGTTTGCGCGCTCGCTCGAACCCCAAAGCAGCAATAACAGCCCAATAGTTTGATCTTGATAAGCAATTAACAAATACATAACACAATACCGTTGCGTATACCCTCTGCAGGGTCAATAATTGTACGAACCATATCGCCTCAGGCTGCGCGCATGATTCCACGCTCATCGATCTCGACATCACTCAAGAAAGCGAACCTCACCGATATTTGTGCCACCGCTCTACTTGTCATCGCTAGCTCCGTTCTACTCGGGTGGGCACTAGAATACAAACCTCTCACCTCTTTTTCTTGGCAATCCGATTTGCCCACAATGAAAGGCAATACGGCCATTAGTTTTTTAATGCTTGGGATGGGGCTATTGGGCTTACGGCGTGGCTATCAACCTTTAGTCTCGTTGTGCGGAGCGTGTATTTTACTGATTGCTGGCAGCGCTCAAATAGAATATGTTTTCGATGTTAATCTCGGCATTAACGACATTTTCTTCGACGACAAATGGTCACTGCGTAATCACGGCAGAATGTCCCTCGCCTCAGCCACAGGTTTTTGCATTGCCTCCGTACTACTGGTTAGCCATGACGCGCTTTCAGAAGAGCACCCGCAACTGTATAGCGTGCTCGTGCTCATATTTTTGGCTGAACCCTTAATCGCCATAAATATCTATACCGCAAATATGGAATCTATTATTCGTCTTTCGTTTTTTTCATCTTATAGCTTACCCACCACCATCGCCTTCATGCTATTTATTATCGGGTTAATCGGAATAACCAAAACCGGAATGTGCGGCCTACTACACAGTAATGATAGTGCGGCTAAAATGTTTAGAGTGTGGCTTCTTATTCTAGTGCTAGGCGTTATTATTTTTAGTGCGGCGCTCAGTGCCCTTATCAAAATGCATTACCTTAATTCCAGCCTCGCCACAGCGCTCTTCAACACAGCACTACTCCTATTAATGCTATTTTTAATGAGCCGCAGCCACCAAAGGTTGCAATTAGCACCGGCAATATCCGCTAGCACCGCAGAAAAACTCAGTTTTGGCGTGCACGAAAAAGCCTTAATCGAAGTATTAAGCGCTTCGGATGACGGCATTCTTCTCG
>Ga0065722_100131_pt1 | contig 10288 bp, 5 predicted proteins | sample BansetMetagenome_FD_59109 | JGI IMG/M metagenome (GOLD analysis project Ga0065722, IMG submission 59109) | Bankia setacea gill microbial communities from Puget Sound, Washington, USA - Caecum Enriched | ecosystem: Host-associated > Mollusca > Digestive system > Ceca | place: United States...
TAACCGGCAATGAAAACCTGGCACTATACCGTATGGGTGGCAACCGCTTAACCGGCTACAACTGGGAGAACAACTGGTCTAGCGCTGGCGAAGATTGGTTTAACTATAATGATGGGTTCTTAATNCCCAACGGGGCCGACGGCTCCACACCCGGCATTGTGCTCACTTCGTTTATTGATGATGCCGCTACTGCAAAATCGATTATAACCCTGCAAATGGCCGGCTATGTGTCGGCCGATGGCAGCGGCACGGTGAGTGAAACCGAAGCGGCGCCCTCCAGCCGNTGGNTTCCNGCGCACGCCAGCAAGGGCTCCACTTTTTCGCTCTCACCCGACTTAACCGATAACGCCGTTTATATGGATGAGCTAGTCAACTTTCTGGTAGACCGTTACGGTACAGCAGGCAACGGCGGCGTATTTGCCTACTCCCTCGACAATGAACCTGCCCTGTGGGCTGGCACACACCCTCGCCTGCACCCAAACCCGGTGGGCGCCGAAGAGCTTGTNACGCGCTCAGTGGAGCTGGCAACCGCCGTTAAAAATGTAGACCCTTCGGCCAGTATATTCGGCCCCGCACTTTACGGNTTTACCGCCTACGAGAGTTTGCAGTCCGCACCGGACTGGGCGAGCTTTTCCAGTAGCTATAACTGGTATGTCGACTATTACTTAGCACAGATGAAAAGCGCNTCCGAAATAGAAGGCAAACGACTGCTTGATGTTTTAGACCTGCACTACTATTCAGAAGCTANNGGTGACCAACGCATTACCAACAATGATGCAAACTCCGTCAATGATCAGCTTGCACGCCTTCAAGCACCCCGCACACTCTGGGATACGGAATATGCGGAAAACAGCTGGATTGGCGAATGGCGCAGTAGCGATTTGCCTTTAATCCCCCACGTTCAAACCTCTATTAGCACGCACTACCCCGGAACAGAGCTGGCGTTTACCGAATATAATTTTGGCGGCAGCGACGATATTTCCGGCGGCCTTGCACAAATTGATGCGCTGGGTATTTTTGCAAAATACGATGTGTACGCCGCTAACCTCTGGTTGCTGAACGATAAGCCAAACTATCTCGCTTCGGCCTTTCGTTTATTCAGAAATTACGACGGTGCGAATGCCAGCTTTGGNACCACCAGTGTCGATGCATCAATGACCGATAAAGACAACAGCTCCATTTACGCTGCGGTTAATGCCAGCACCGATAACTTACACATTATCGTACTGAATAAAAACACCAAGGAAACCCTTAACGGTAGCTTCAGCATAAACTCGAGCACTGTCTTTGGCTCAGCGGCGGCATGGCGTTTAACCGATGGCTCCACCGCCATTGAAAGTCTGGGCGAGGTGGCCGTAACCAATAACAGCTTTAGTTATGCTCTACCGGCGCTTTCGGCCTACCATTTGGTTTTATCAACGGACAGCATCAGCTCATCGTCAAGCGATTCGTCATCCAGCAGCTCTTCCAGCTCCAGCAGTTCGTCTAGCAGCGACAATTCCAGTAGCAGTGTTTCATCAAGNTCAAGTAGTGAATCATCTTCCAGTAGCTCCTCAATAAGCAGTAGNAGTAGCGACTCATCATCGAGCAGCTCTTCAAGTACCGTAGCAAGTTCCAGCACATCCAATAACAACACGCCGTCATCTTCCGGCGGTGGCGGCTCAACAGGGTGGCTATTTTTAGTATTAGGGTTATGGCTATCGGCCGTTCGCCGCTCCCGCTAGCGTAACCCACTGCACAATAAAAAAAGCCCGGAAGAATCAGTTCCGGGCTTTTTTTTACGCCAGCAGTTAATGCCAGCAAACGTGGTTATCTATTACAACCGTTACAGCTCCTGTGGAACCGCGCCGGTAATACTCACCTGATAATTCAACCCCTGTAATTCAGGACTTGCACTAGTCGATTCAAACGCATTGTATTGGTAAAGCGAATCAGGTGTGTTGGCTACTACAAGGCTGACCTCCTCACCACTGGCAATCGTTGCCTGTCCACTACCGTTGATCAAATCAATATAGCGAACACTACCGTTACTATTGCGAATAGCCAGCGTTGCGGTGAAATTACTGTCGGACAAGCCGTTGCCTAAATTGCTAACAGACACATTTATCGCGCCGCCGTCGGTTACTTGTAGCGGGGTAATATTAGCACCACCATAATACGGTTTTTTCTCGGTTTTCACCTGGTAAGTATTATTACCTACAGACGCTAAGTTAGCGTAAGCCTGACTNCGGAAATTGCTATTGTTACGCACATTCAAAAAGCGCTGTAATGCCCTAGTATTATTAATATCTAAATAGGCCATACGCGCCCAGTAACGCCCTAAAATTGTCTGCACGCTCACNGGAGCCGCCAGCCGCTCGAGTACATGCAACGGTGTTTCATTATTTTTCAAATGATTACTGAAGAGGTTCGGCACAACCATTGCGCCAAGACCGGCATAGTTATCTGGATTGTTGTCCAAGTATTCGATAAATGGCCAAGCATCATAAAGATTTTCTTGATGCACAATGGTCAGGTAAGAACGCCCAAGTACAACATCAGTATTCAACACACCGCTACTATCCGGCAAACCAAATTCGTTGCGAACTCTTTGATAAGCAGGGCTGGATTGATATTCATCCGCTACCCAATTAGCGATGGTTTCCCACCAGGCACCGGTTCGACCTTGGTCCACCCAGCCTTCGGCGGTATACGTAAGTGAATGACCAAACTCGTGTACCGCAATACCGGGGATAGAAATTTCGCCATTGCCACCTTTTAGCTCAATAAAACTCAACCCCATTCTCGGGTCGGCACCCATCGCACCGGCAGCATTCAACGTTGTACTCACGTACAAGTTCATTTTGTAGTACGGCCCCTGATCGGTATTTTGCGGCAAAGCCGTAGATCGAAAGCCGCGTTCGTTAACGAAATACTCATACGCCGACTCAAGGTGGGCCAAACCTAAATCAATATTCTGCTGTGACTCTTNATATAGATTACCATCACCGCCAGACATACCGTTGCCTGCGTAGTAAACCCTGAAACGGTCTGAATCCCGATAGAGCGCATTACTGGTGGTTGCGTTCAAGTGTGTAAATTCATCTGTAATGGCTTGATAAGGAACCGCGCCACCATTATTGGATGAACTACTACTGGAGGAGGAACTGCTACTCGAAGAACTATTACTTGACGAACTGGATACTGAACCATCAACAGCACCTAACACACGCCACTCTAAAATACCCGTTGACTGGCTGGTATTCAGCATCGAAACCCGAATGCGGCTCGTGACAATATTATTCAACGCAAGAAAATTAAATGCGCTTTCAGCTAAGGGAACATTGCCCGCATTGACCCAACTACTGCCGTTCCAATATTCAATATAGGCCGTGGTCGGTACTAGCACACCGCCATTGTCATCAAACCAGTAAATTTCGGTTGAGGACAAACGGTAATTCTGATTCCAGTCATACTGCACCCACTGTATAGAATTTGGATTATCCCAATTGCCGTAGGCACCACTGGATTTATCATTGGAGTTTGAAGGATTACTGTTATCGTTAACCGCACTCAGAACTTCCCAAGACGAAACATAAGACGTTGTCGCATTCGCGAGTGTAGCAACGTTACTCACCGCCCCGTTCGAAGATGAACTCGATGACGAACTNGAAGAAGACGAGCTAGAGCTACTTGATGAAGAGGAGCTAGAAGAAGAGCTAGAACTGGAACTGCTGGAACTAGAGCTGGAGCTGGAGCTGGAACTAGAGCTGGAGCTGGAGCTGGAACTAGAGCTAGAACTGGAAGAGCTACTGGAGCTGTTGCCACCATCGCAAACNCTACCGGTAACCGTCGGTGCTTCTATACTGCCACCATTAGTGACCCCCTGAAAACCAAACTGTGCCGATTGCCCCGGTTGAAGAGTTCCATTCCAACCGAGATTGGTTGCTGTATAACTTCCACTGACATCGGCATTCCATACATTNACAATAGAATTAGAATTATAAGACCAACTTACTTGCCAGCCGTTAACGGTTGTACCCGTATCGTTGGTAATATTAATGGCGCCGGTAAAACCACTTCCCCAGGAATTACTTACAACGTAGTTACAGCTGGCGTATGCAGTATTGCCAACAACGGCAATGGCCAGCCCCAACGCCAACTTTAAGCAGCGTTGATTGAATATTGTCTTTAGCATTATTTTTCTCACCTTTGGTGGTTGAATATTCAGCGTTAGTGACACTAGGGCACCCCAGTGCAATGAAGTGAAGCCCCAGCAAAAAACACCATTAAAAAAAACCGCTTACCCGANGAGCAAGCGGTTAATTGCGCATTACAATAATTATTCGTAGTGCTTGGTATACAAAGAAGCNGTACCCGAAACACCTTCAACCAGGTGTACGCGATAGTCGTGTTTACGCGTACGAGTATCTTCGCCCGTGTAGAGGTGGTCAACGTTGGAAACCACGGCCACCACAACACTATTTTTCGGTGCTTTATCAAGATTCAGACANGCTTCGCCACTCTCAACAGGCTGACTGTAAACCGTTGATCCATCCGAAGCTTTGTAAGCCAACTGCAAACGCATATTTTGCGCAAAGGGCTCAAAATTAACGCGCACTCGATTACCGTTNGTTTGCAGTGGAATCTGGTTAGCGCCCGACCACCCCGGCAGAGTATTGGCGCTTGGCACCAACATATCACCCGACTGGCTGGTTGCCGCGTAGAAGGTTAACTGATGTGGCTCGGGTTCCTGCAAAATACCGCCGGTAATTTCTTCTGCACCAATTGTTCTAGCCCAATTGTTATTGATAGGCACTTTGAACGCATCCGTCCAGGGGCCAAAATCTAGCATGGCCTGCCGCGCACGGTACTCCATAATCATATGCCGAATTTGATCATCCCCCAAACCCGCAGCAAGAGACGCCAGGATATGGTTATCGGGCCCATTCTTCCATATCCAAGCGTTTGAGCCGGTGGACACATGCAGTGACAAAAAGTGGGAAAATACAGAGTTATACTGATGGCCACCAAGGTAATCGCGCCAAGTACTGATTTGCTGGCCATTACTCGTTTGATTCACACCTTCAGCATTTGGCCCACCAAAGGAACCATCTTGTAACCAGCCACTGTAATTTTCGATTGGCATATGCGGTGCGAGGAAGGGAGCCGCATCAAGGAAGCCCACACCATAACTACCCGTGCGCGACGCTTCCATGTTCATCTGTAACCAAGTGTTACCACCTTCGTTAAACCAGGCCGCTTTATTACCCATGGTTGCCATAATGGTATGAATCGCTTCGTGGGTAATGCCGCCACGCTCACTCGGTGTAACCACCGGATAGTAAGAGAGCAGTACCATCGGATAACCGTTAATACCGCTTTGCCAGCCACCCATTTCAGTATTGGAGGCACTGTCCGTACATAAACCAGAACCGTACAGGTACACGTTACTGAAGTAACCTTGCTGATTTAATTTATCGGGTGGCCAACCCATTTGATCGCGAGCATACGCCATATCTTCATTTAAATTAGCCAGTACACGATCGATATCGGCGTCAGTAATAGAAGGGTTGCGGTTGTGCCCCCAAATAAAGGCAAACCAACCAGAGGTTTTAATACCCGCAATCTGGCTATCGTCGCAGCCTTTGTATACCTGAAACTGACTGGGGTCGATATTGGCAAAATCCTGACGGAAATCGTAATTTAAATCTGGTGTGTAGTCCGGCCAGCTGTATGCGTCACACTGCTCCACACCACTAGAACTGCTGGAAGACGAACTGCCCACAGAACTACTGGACGACGAACTTGATCCACCCGTAGACACCGAACCATACACTCGCCATTCCAAAATGCCGGTAGACTGATTCGGATTTAGCATAGCAACCCGAAGCCGATTGGTTTCTATTCCATTTAATGACAGCGCATTAAAGGTATTTTCCACGAGCGGAACATTGCCAGCACTCATCCAGCCACTACCATTCCAATATTCGATAGTCGCCTGAGTAGGNACTAAGACACCGCCGTTATCGTCGAACCAATACACCTCTGTAGAGGTTAACTGATAATTCTGGCTCCAGTCATATTGCACCCACTGCGTTGAATTGGGGTTATTCCAATTGCCGTAAGCACCACTGGTTTTATCATTCGAATTTGCAGGTACGCTATTGTCATTCACCGCGCTTAGCGTTTCCCAATCAGAAACAAAAGACGTACTGGCCGCCGCCAATGGCGCGATGTTTTCCGGTAAAGGCCCACCGCTGCTAGACGAGCTTGAGCTAGTAGAAGAAACCGAGCTACTCGAGGAACTGCTGGAGGAGGAGCTGCTGCTGGATGAACTGCTAGAGCTGCTGCTCGAAGAACTACTGGACGAAACAGAACTGGCGCTGCTCGAAGACGAGCTGGAGCTGCTCGATACCGTACCGTCACACAGGGTACCGGTTACTGTTGGCTGCTCTATAACACCGCCGTTGGTTTCGCCCTGGAAACCAAATTCAACACTTTGCCCCGGTGCAATACCAGCATTCCATCCAAGGTTTGTAGCGGTATAGCTGCCACTCAGGTTCGCATTCCATACATTGGTAACCGCGTTCTGACTGTAACCCCAACTAACCTGCCAGCCATTAATGCTAGATGAGGAACTGTTGGTAATCCGAATGGCGGCAGTAAACCCCGCGCCCCAAGAGTTTGTAACGACATATTCACATTCGGCTAATGCCAAACCGTTGCAGACAAATAAATATAGCCCGAGAAGATATGACAAACGAAACCGCTTCACATTTTTATTCAGCATAAGGCTGCCTCTGTATCACGTGTTTAATTATTGAAACGTTGATGGTTTAACCGGCCCGAAAAAACGAAGAGAAAAGTACAAAAAAGAAAAAATAGACGACAGCCGTTGCTGTGCAACCGAATAAAACGCAAGATCATCGGAAAANTTGGTGTCGGAAAACATTGAAATAAGCATGTTTGTTTTTATTTTTATAGGAAATAACACACGCAATGAAATTGTACCGATAAGATGCTTACAATAATACAAATAAATATTCGATCAAGCTTTTTTGGCTCTCCACACAAACTTCGTCACAAAGACAACGGCCCAAGCTCACCACGTTAACCGCCACAGACTGCGCGCCATCAACACAAAAAGAAAAGTTATAAATTACCTAAAGTAACGCACGTGCATCCTTAGGGCACCTCGCATAATATTTAGCAGGGTAGCGTCAATCAATCGTTTCCCCACCCTCATATTATGAACAACGGCAAAACCGCGGTCGCAACCATAGCTGATAAGTATCACAGCAATAATCACACGGGACCTTTGGCCTCCCAAACCAAGCGTAGGCGCATACACTGCCGTATTTTATTGTGTGAGGGGAGAACCCGAGAAAGCAAACCGCGAATGGACACAGAACGACACTCATACAGCTCGCCGAGGTAATTGCATCAAACGCCACAAACCCATACAGCATCTCAAGTGGCTAAATTCGGCCTCAATCTAGAGATAAGGCAGGTACAATTGCCGCTAAAAATACAGCGTCGAGCGCTCGAATATCAACTTACAACGCCATAAACCGTATTTATGGGCAAAAAAAAAGGGCTAGCCCACTAGGCTTGCCCTTTTCTTGAAAAATCTAAATGCTATTTAGACAGCAACAATGTTCTCAGCCTGCGGGCCTTTTTGACCTTGAGACACTTTAAACTGAACTTTCTGGCCTTCGGCCAAAGTTTTAAAACCATCACCGGTAATTGCACTGAAGTGTGCGAATACATCGGGGCCGGATTCCTGTTCGATAAAACCAAAACCCTTAGATTCGTTGAACCATTTTACGGTTCCTGTAACGGTATCTGACATAACAATATCCTGAAATTAAATTTTATAACGCCTTAATTTGGCACGGGTAGCGAAAAAAAGAGACTGGTACTTAGAAACTGCAGGACGAGGTATTACGGATAAAACAACGAAATGGAGATTTTAAAGATGTTACTTTCTTTCTAGCTGGCGGAATATTAGCCGGACTATTCACCCATGTACAGGCTTATTTTGAACTATGCGCCACGAATTTCACCATTTTTCGTAGATTCACAGAGAACCCTGTTTGCATTGCTTTTTGTCCCCAATAATTAACCAATAAGCCGCCCCCGTGGCATACAACCACACGCAAATAACGGCCTGCCAGCGGATAGTACGAGCGCCCATGCCACTGGCTAATGTGTATGGCTCCGCTATCGACACTAGTGCCAATCCCGAAAAAAACAAACACTCCGCCGCCGTGTATTTAGTTACGCGTATCAGGCGTAAACGCATGCACATCGCGGGTGGCCATTTCCTCATATACAGACCATTTCTGATTAACGACTTGCTGAGCCAAGCTCATCAGGCGCTTGGCTTCTTCGGGGTTCCGGTTACGCAGGATTGTGTAGCGATTTTCGCGGTACGCGTATTCCTGCATGTCGATAGACGGCCGCAGTGAATCAAGCATAAACGGATTCCGACCCGTGGAGTGTAGACTTGGGTTGTAGCGATATAAGGGCCAGTAACCGCACTTAACCGCCAGCTTCTGTTGAGTCAGCCCCTCATCCATACTAATACCATGCTCTACACAATGACTGTAAGCCAGAATTAGCGATGGCCCAGGGTAGGCTTCAGCTTCGCGGAAAGCCTGTAAAGCCTGTTGAGGGTTTGCTCCCAAGGCAATGCGAGCGACATAAACGCTGCCGTAGGCAATAGCCTGTAAGCTAAGATCTTTTTGCGGAACCACCTTACCACCCGCCGCAAATTTGGCGACCTGCCCCAATGGGTGTTGCCTTCGACGCCTGACCACCGGTGTTAGAGTAGACTTCGGTGTCCATTACCAACACATTCACATCGCGGCCACTGGCAATTACATGGTCTACTCCACCGTAGCCAATATCGTACGCCCAGCCATCGCCNCCTACAATCCAAACGCTGCGCCTGACCAAATGGTCAATTACAGAGAGTAAATCTTTGGCTTTGGGGTCATCCAATGTTTCCAGAGCAGCACGCAGCACGATTACCCTCTGGCGCTGCTTGCGAATATCACTTTCCAGTTGCTGTTCGGCACCAAGCGCGGCATCCACTAAATCAACATCGAGCTTATCGCGCAATTCCAGCAAACGCATACGCGCCAACTTTCAGATGCTGATCGGCGGTTAAACGGTAGCCGAAGCCAAACTCAGCGTTATCCTCGAACAACGAGTTGCACCAAGCGGGCCCCTTACCTTCACTGTTTTGCGCCCAGGGTGTTGTCGGTAAATTACCGCCATAAATGGAAGAGCAGCCAGTAGCGTTGGCAACTAAAGCTCTGTCACCAAACAACTGACTAATTAATTTAAGGTAGGGTGTTTCGCCACACCCAGAACAGGCGCCACTAAATTCAAACAATGGCTGTAAATATTGCACGCCGCGAACATTGGAAAAATCGACGGTGGCGCGGTCGTTATACTCCAGCGTTTCGAAAAACGTCAGGTTTTCCTTTTCTTGCGCTAACCAATCGTTTTTCGGTTGCATGTTAATCGCATGACGACTTTCATCTTCAGTATCGTTCACCGGGCAAGCACGTACGCACAGCCCACAACCGGTACAATCTTCCGGGTACACCTGCAACGTGTAGCGTAAATCGGGAAAACCACGTGCCGTCACGTGAGAGGTTTTAAAACTATCTGGAGCACTCTCCAACTCCGGGGCCCGGTAGAATTTGGCGCGAATCGAGGCGTGCGGGCATACAATGGCGCAATTACCGCATTGAATGCACAATTCAGATTCCCAAATAGGTAAGTCCACGGCAATATTGCGTTTTTCCCACTGGGTTGTTCCGGTTGGGAAGGTGCCGTCGTCGGGCAATTGGGCAACGGGAATTAAATCGCCCTTGCCTAGAATAATTTGACTGGTCACCTGTTTTACAAAATCTGGCGCATTATCAAAGGCTTGCATTGGGTCTGGATTGTACTCACTGGTCACCACCTTTGGATAATTTACCTCTTCTAGGTGAGCAAGTGCAGAATCTATTGCCGCGAAATTACGCTTAACGATGTCCTGACCTTTTCGGGCATAGCTTTTTTGCGCGGCACTTTTGATTTTTTCTATCGCCTCTTCTTTCTCCATTATGCCGCTGAGCGCAAAGAAACAGGTTTGCATTACAGTATTAATACGGCTTCCCATGCCCACCGAGCGCGCAACACGTGCCCCATCTATAACGTAAAACGCCACTTCCTTTTCTATTATTTTCCGCTGCAGATGTTGTGGCAACTTATCCCACACCTCATGCTTGCCGTAGGGGCTGTTTAG
>Ga0065722_100007_pt1 | contig 10243 bp, 10 predicted proteins | sample BansetMetagenome_FD_59109 | JGI IMG/M metagenome (GOLD analysis project Ga0065722, IMG submission 59109) | Bankia setacea gill microbial communities from Puget Sound, Washington, USA - Caecum Enriched | ecosystem: Host-associated > Mollusca > Digestive system > Ceca | place: United States...
CATTTCGCCATGCCTTGACTCTTTCCATGCCACAGCTGGGGGAATCTTTTTTAAAAATATAGCCACACAGCTCTGCTACCCAGTGTTGCTGCGCATCGGCGCAGCCTGTTAGTTCTTGTGTGTATTCTTTTTCTGGGTTTTTTACACCCACTACCCGCTGCTCGGGCTGCTCTTCGCTGCCTTCCAGTACGATGCGTATAGGTGCCCTGGGAATGCCGAGGCCNATATTTACCTCGGGGCAAAAAGCGGAAAATTCAAAAAAAGCGCCCAGTGTGTGGTGAATATAGCGGTTGTGCTTGTGGCCGCCGTCGTAGCGTACACGTTCACCTAAAAGGCAAGCACTAATGCCGATTTTTATCTTGGTTTCCATAGTCGTCAACTTTGTGCGTGATTCTTTTTTAGCAAAGGGTTAAGTAAACGTGTAAACCAGCCGGTAAACTCAATGGGTGCATCTAAAACCATAAGGCAAATACATTCGCCATCTCGTGTTACTGTTGGGCGGTGATTATCATTGGCGCCCCTAAGAACAAAGTCGCCTTTACTGTAAAGCCCAGACTCATCGGAAAACCGGCCTTCAAGCACAACAGTAAGTTCATCGCCAGTGTGGTTGTGGTGAGGCATTCGCCCCCCGGGGCGTACACGGCTGAGCGAAATTTGTGCGCCGTCTTTATCTTTTAGCAACGTGGTGATCTTTATAGCGGGAGAAACTCTGGCCCAGTCTANTTGATCATAGTCCTGCGGTATAAACTGCCTTAAGGCCTTAGGAATAAGTCGGTCAGAGTGAGCTGCTTGGTCTGAAGCCGCAATAGCCGTAGCCGTATCGGCATAGGATGCTTCCAAGTCGTCAAGCTGGCCCATAACGCGATCCTTCAACGTCAATAGCTGTTCGCCACTATCTTTTACATCAATTTCTGAGAGAATATTTCCGCCCAATCCAGAAAGCTTTTGTACCTGCTGGCGACAACTACTGCAATATTCAACATGTGCGGCTATGCATAGGGCGTGACTTAGGCGCAAGCTACCAGAGGCATAGTCAGATAAATGTTCGAGTGTAGGGTGATGAATTTGCATAATGATTACCTCTGTATACTTATCGCTAACTTGCGCAGTGCCAAGCGCACGCGAGATTTAACTGTACCGAGTGGAAGCTTTAGCTCCTCGGCCACCTCTGCATGGGTTTTACCTTCCATATACACCTTATGCAGTGCTTCTTTTTGCTCGAGTGGGAGCTGATCCAGCTCGCTGGCAATGGTTTCTTCACTACGTTTTTGCTGGGCAGCCAAAAACGGGTCGGCATTTTCGTCGACGAACTCGTTCCAGATATCACTCGGATCTATATCGGATTCATGTCGACTATTCTTGCGTAAATAATCGATACGGGCATTTCGTGCCAGCGTATAGATCCAAGTGCTAACAGAGGCTAATTCCGCGTTGTATGTGTGGGATTTTTGCCATACTTTGATCATGACTTCTTGCGCAACTTCGTCCGCTAAGAGAGAAGCNCCGGGTTGGGCTGCTAANCTAAATGCCCTAAGTTTGGGNACAAAATGGTCGAACAGGCGGCTAAANGCGACTTTGTCNCGCTGGTTGGCNACTGCGTNTATGTCTACCGAGAAGCGCTGTTGCTCGGCCTGNCGTATTTCTGCGGATTTCATATCTCGCTCTCAACAAGGGTTTGNGTCTTTTACGCAGTNTAGAACTAACCGGATCACAGATAAAAGAATTAATCTNTTTTGTCGGGTAGCGCGTATACAGAGCAAACAGAGGGTAATTCAATGTCAGGTGTTACGACAGACAAGCTCAATAATGATTGTACGGCTGAGCCTCCAGCGGTGATCCAATTTAAGAACTTCTACAGGGAATTGGTTACTGTAAAGTTAGATGAAATGGGCAGCCTCTATGATGAGGATGTGATATTTCGCGACCCTGTTCATCAGATCCGTGGGGTAAACAGTTTGCACGCTTACATGTCCAGTGTGAGTCAAAATCTAAACTATTGCCGGTTCGAGTATTTGGACCAGCTNGTGGCAGAATCNACGGCCTATATAAAATGGAATATGTATTTTTCGCACCCCAAACTCACCCAGCGTCATTTAGTGGTTCGCGGTATCTCTCATATTGAGTTTGGACAGCGCATACATTACCACGAGGACATCTACGACCTCGGGGAAATGCTCTATGAAAATGTGCCTTTAGTGGGCTTGGCAACTAGGTGGTTAAAGCGTCGTTTGGCAAAGGAAGTGGGTTGATGAAGATGAAAGTTGCCATTATTGGCGGTGGAATTTCTGGTCTTACATGCGCCTGGCTTTTAAAAGACATACACGATGTTGTGCTTCTTGAAAAAGCTGATGGTATTGGTGGGCATACCGCTACTATAGATGTTGAGCACAAGGGCAGGCGTTACGCGATCGATACAGGTTTTATTGTATATAACGAACGGACCTACCCTAATTTTATAAAGCTATTGGAAACATTAGGCGTTGAAACGCAACCAACCAATATGAGTTTCAGCGTGAGTTGCAGGAAAACCGGTTTAGAGTATGGAGGGAGTAAAAGTTTTAGTTCGCTTTTTGCCCAGAAACGCAATGTGGTCAACTTTGATTTTTTGCGGCTGATGTACGATATTGTTAAGTTCAANAAAAATATCACCCAAGACCTGCTTAATGACCAGTTAGACCCCGCCCTNACTGTNGGTGAATACCTGAGTAGTCGCCGCTTCGGTAAGCTGTTGGCCAGCCACTATTTGATTCCAATGGGTAGTGCCATTTGGTCTTCCACCTTACAGGAAATGCTTGATTTTCCACTGGTTTTTTTCGCAAGGTTTTTTCATAATCACGGCCTACTTAATATTAATGATAGACCTCAGTGGCGTGTTATAAAAGGCGGATCAAAACAATACCTAGGCCCAATGGTTAAAAAGCTTGGCAGTTCAATCGANTGTGGTGTCAACATTCAAAGAGTACGTCGCGAAGATAAGCGCGTTGTTATTGTAATGGCTGATGGCAGTGAAAAAACATTCGATCAGGTGGTATTTGCGTGTCATAGCGATGAAGCGTTAAAGCTGCTCGANCANCCCTTTGAAGCCGAGAGGCGTATACTTTCTGCTATTCCGTATAGAAAAAATAGTGTGGTGTTACATACTGACGAAAACCTGTTGCCGAAATCGCGACGGGCTTGGAGTGCTTGGAATTATCGGTTAGACAACCCCGGCGGGCTTGGTCCCAGTGGCGTAACCTCTAAAGCTGATGACTTTGAGATATCAAGTAAACCTGCAACGCTCAGTTATAACATGAATATACTTCAGGGAATATCCGCAGAAGATACCTTTATTGTTACCCTTAATGGCTTGGACAAAATAGATCCAAATAAAATATTGGGGGAGTTTAATTATTCTCATCCGATTTTTACGCTCGAAGGTATTGACGCTCAGGAGGACTGGAAAAAGATTAATGGTGCTAATAATACCTGGTTCTGTGGTGCCTATTGGAGTAACGGTTTTCATGAGGATGGCTGTGCCAGTGGNATTCGTGTTGCCAAGCATTTGGGGGCGAGCTGGTAATGAACGGTAACACGCCGATACANAGTGCAATCTATTCCGGGTGGGTGAAACACTGNCGATATTTTCCAAAACCACACAAGTTTAACTATCGGGTGTTTATGATGTATTTGGACATCGATGAGCTGCCTTTTGTGTTTGATAAAAGCTTCTTGTGGTCTTTTGGGCGAAAAAATATTGCTGAATTTAGATGTGCCGATTATTTAGATGGCTCTACAAGCTCTGCCGTAGAGTTGAAGTCGGCGATTCTTGAAAAAGTAGAACATGCAACCGGAAAAACAGTCGCTGGGCGCGTGTGCATGCTGACTAACCTGCGCTACTTTGGCTATATTATCAACCCGCTTACTGTTTATTACTGCTTTGATACAGAAGAGCGCCTACAGGCAATGGTGCTAGAGGTGACGAACACCCCTTGGAAAAAAAGGCATACATATGTATTGAGTTGTGATGGTACCAATAACAGGCAGACGATTGAGTTTGACAAATCTATGCATGTGTCGCCTTTTCATGGTATGGATATGATCTATCAATTAGTTGCGGAAACCCCTAAGGAGCGTTTGAATTTCTCTCTTCGAAATAAAAGCTCCTCTAAAAATAATCGTATTGAATTTGACGCAGGTCTATCTCTTCAGCGACAGGAGATAACCCAAGCGGCATTAACGGGAAAGCTTATACGTTACCCGTTTATGACATTAAAAGTATGTATTTCAATCTACTGGCAGGCATTGCGTTTATTGATAAAAAAAATGACCGCTTTATCCCAATGTTTCGGTTAGCCGTTAATGAGTATAGGAATGTAATTGTGGAAAATATTCGAGAACAAAAACCAATCCGTTTTCCATCACTTAAAGAGTTTCAGCAGCCCGCTCGCAAGTTGGTTATGATGGCCTGCGAAAAAGTTAGGATAGGCCATCTGGTAATTCATGAGGGTAAATCCAGCTATAGTTTTGGCGAGCCAGCCGATAAGGCGAGTGTTCACGCGACGATTCATGTACATGATTCTTCGGCTTATAGCGCGTTTCTGGCTAATGGCACTATCGGTTCCGCCGAAGCCTTCATGAATCGCGAGTGGACGTCTCCTGACTTATTGTCGGTGATAAGGCTGATGGTTTTAAATCTTGAGTGGTTGCAGAAGATGAACCAAGGGCGCTCATTACCCCTAAAGGCACTGCTAAAATTCAATCAATTAATATCGGCAAACACGCGCTCGGGCTCTAAGAAAAATATTGGTGCGCATTACGACCTTGGAAACGATTTTTTTAAATTATTTCTTGATGAAAGCATGATGTATTCTTCTGCACTCTATGCCCATCCGAGCCAATCATTGGAAGAGGCTGCTGTTAATAAGCTGGAAGCTATCTGCCAAAAACTGGAGTTAACCGCTTCGGATCATTTGTTGGAGATAGGCACAGGCTGGGGCGGCATGGCAATTTATGCAGCGCAACACTATGGCTGCACAGTAACAACGACGACTATATCCAAGGAGCAACACGCTTACGCTTTGGAGAAAGTAAAAAGCTTGGGGTTGGGCAATAAAATAAAGGTTGTGCTGCAAGATTATCGCGATCTTTCAGGAAGTTTCGATAAAATTGTATCGATTGAAATGATCGAGGCCGTTGGCCATCAATATTACAGTGCTTACTTTAAACAGTGCAGTGCTTTATTGAACGATAATGGGTTGATGTTAATACAGGCGATTACGATTCCAGATAATCGTTATGAGAGTGCTAGAAAGAGTACTGATTTCATTAAGAAAATGATTTTTCCTGGTGGCTGCTTGCCGAGTAATGCTGTGTTAGCGCGTCATATTGCCCGCGATACCGATATGCAAATGGTGGCGCTAGAGGATATTACCCAGCACTACGCGCAAACGCTTGCGGATTGGTGTGCTCGTTTTCATAACAATCTGGCAGAAATTAAGGCGCAAGGATATTCGGACAGCTTTTGTCGTATGTGGGATTTTTACTTGCGTTATTGTGAGGGTGGTTTTCGCGAAAGGGTTATTGGCACGGTGCAGCTATTGTTAGCGAAACCAAGCTACAGGCCATAAGTGTATATGGCGGCATGGTTCACTAAATAAGGCTTATTCTAGGTTGTGGTTGGAAGACTAACTTGACTCTCTACATGGTAATGGTTATCATTTGCGTTAAGTGAGGCGAAGCCGGAGGCTAGATAAATGATTAAATCGATTACATTCACCGTTATGCATTTCATCATTGCCTTTTCGGTCGCTTGGGTGCTGACCGGTGATTGGGCCGTAGGTGGTGTGATTGCTCTGGTAGAGCCCTTGGTCAATAGTGTGGGTTACTTCTTTCATGAGAAAATTTGGGCAAAGGTACTGGCTTAGCCAGTACCTTTTGTGTCCTCATTTAGATCAGCANCCTAGGGTGCTGAGGGCATTAACGTAGTTCGACCACGACGACCGATTTTGCGGGTAGATCCAAGGTTAATTTCCCGTCCTTTGCTTTCACCTTGTAGCGTTTGGGTTTAATGTTTTTCGGCGTACTAAAGGTGTTGCGGGCATCCATGGCCTCGGAGGTCAGTACCTCACCTATAGCGCCTTTAACCTTGCTACCTGTTTCCACTGTTACGCCGGTTGTTTCATTCGGGTTGGTATTGACCAAGGCTAACCACAGTTTACCGTCTTTTCCTTTGGCTGCCGAAGCGCTTACACCCGGAATTGATTCGTCTCCATAGCTATAGCGTTTATCGCTTTTTATCGAGACGGGGTATGAGGTGGCGTCCTGAAAGGGAATGTACATTTTAAATACGTGGTAGGTAGGCGTAAGTACCATTTTCTCCTTGTCGGTCAGAATCATCGCCTGTAAAACGTTAATCATTTGTGCAATGTTGGTCATGTGCACTCGCCGAGCATGCTTGTGGAAAATATTCAGGTTGAGGCCGGCGAGTACGGCATCGCGTAATGTGTTTTCCTGGTAGAGGAAACCGGGGTTTTCGCCGGGCTCAACATCGTACCAAGTACCCCATTCATCTACGTAGAAGCCTACTTTGTTGTCCGGGTCTAGCTTGTCCATAATGGCGACGTTTTTCTCAATCATGCCCTCTATACGCAGTGTTTGTTTCAGCGTGGAAAACCACTCATCTTCAGCAAATTCAAGTGCGCGTCCTTTCTTATCCCATTTTCCGGTAGGCAGGGTGTAGTAGTGATGGGATATGGCTTGCATGCGCATACTCCAGTCATCGTAAGGTACCTGTTCCATTAGCGTTTGGGTCCAATCGGTGCGGTCATCGTTTCCACCGCTGGCAATCATGATGGGCCGATTGTCCTGTGGTGTTTTAGCGTAAGTGGCGTAACGTTTGTANAGGCTGGCGTAATAGTCTGGAGTCATATTGCCGCCGCAGCCCCAAGCTTCATTGCCAATGGCAAAGTAGTGCACCTTCCACGGTTTGTCTCGGCCATTGGCGCGACGTTCACGCGCGAGGGTAGAGTCGCCATCGGCGGTCATATATTCCAGCCATGCGGCCATCTCTTGAGGGGTGCCAGTTCCGAGGTTGGCATTTACGTACACTTCGGCATCCAGCATTTCGGCTAAGGCCATAAATTCGTGGGTGCCGAAGGCGTTGTCGTCTATTACACCACCCCAAGTGGTATTGATCGTGCGCTTGCGTTGTGCTCGTGGGCCAACGCCATCGCGCCAGTGGTATTCGTCAGCAAAGCAGCCGCCGGGCCAGCGTAGCAGTGGCACTTGTAATTCCTTAAGCGCATTGAGTACGTCTTTTCGGTAACCGCGCGTATTGGGGATATCGGAGTCTTCTCCTACCCAAATACCCTCGTAAATACCACGGCCAAGATGCTCCATAAACTGGCCGTAAATATTTCGATGGATAGTGGCACCGGGTTTAGCGGTATCGATAACCACCGTGGTGTCATTTTTTGCTTGTGTGCCTGCGGCAAACATCAAAAGTGTGCAAACGCTCAGGACAAATCGTGAAACAGCGTACATGTTGAGCTCCTGGTTTTATGAATATTGTTATTGTGAAACGCGATGAAAGCGATATGAATTGTATTACATATTGTGTGAGGATGTCGTGCGCATGAATTGTGTTGTTTTTGTCTAATGCTATTCAGCTAATTTAGGGAAAAATATGTGCAGGAAAAAGGTTATGCCGTATCCGTTGGCGTCAAATGTAAGAGAGGGCCGTTTGCGTTTTCACTGAGGGGTATTTGTCTTAGTGTCGTGAGTGTTGCTGTTGCTTTATTGTTGGTGGAGCGCCCGACATACCTCAGAAGTAATGAGTGTGTGCTGTGGAATAGATGGGGGCGCTGGTAAACCGTGGAGGTTTTTGTCAGACTCTGTGGCCTATTAATCGGTTTTGGTGGTAGGTGTCTGGTGACGGAATCAGGGAAGCTTCAATGTATCGATACTCACTGCCATTTTGATTTTGATGCATTTAGCTCGCACCGTGCAGATATTTTAAAGTCCTGCAATAACTTAGGCATCTCCCGTTTAATTGTTCCCGGNGTATCGCCTGAGCAATGGCTACGGCTTCCCGAATTGTGTGAGCGCTATCAAGGTTTGTATTTTTCTCTGGGTATACATCCTTGGTGGATACAGGAGGTTTTAGGGGCCGACGCGGTTGTAGAAATTGAGTTGCGAAAGCTCGAACNATTACTTTTATCGACGGTGGGTCACCGGAAATGTGTCGCGCTTGGCGAGTGTGGGCTCGATAAGAATCGTGAGCAGCCCTTGGCCGAGCAGCTAAACGTATTACGCTGGCATTGCAGATTGGCGTTGCAGTTGAATAAACCGCTGATTCTCCACTGTGTAAAAGCGCACAACGAAATGTTGCAATGTTTGAATGAATTCCCCAGCTTGCGCGGTGTTGTACACGGCTTCACCGGCAGTGTAGAGACCGCAAGCGCCTATTGGCAGCGTGGTTTCTATTTAGGCGTAGGGGGAAGTATCACCTATGAGCGCGCGCGTAAAACGCGTGAGGCAATACGGACGATGCCGTTAGAAAGTTTGTTGTTAGAAACGGATGCCCCCGATATGCCGTTAAATGGCAGGCAAGGGCAACACAATAGCCCTGTACGAATAATAGAAGTTGCGCAATCGCTTGCAGAGCTTAAATCTATTAGCTTCGCTCGCATTGCTCAGGCAACAACTANCAATGCACAAACGTTATTTTGTTTAAGTGACTGATGGCACCACACCGTATTTCTTTTGGCTTGTGGATAAACGTACATAGCTGTTACGCGAGTACGCGCAGAGGCCAAAAGTAATTAGTAGACTCTAGAGGTGCGGCGAATAATCAAGTGTCGCTTTATTCGGCCCAATATTCAGGCCGCATTAGGGTGTTGGCGCAAATAACGTGAGTGCTGAATTTTTTCGGCTGAGGGTTGCCAAGGGTGTGAACCATCCAGGCATCACCAAGGCTTTCCTCAATAGGGTAGGGCGCGGCTATGCCCAGCGTATGGGCAGGGAAAAACCCCGCTTTGGGATAATAGTTGATATGCCCCAGTACAAAAGCCAGCGTATCTCCCCTTTGCTTAAGTTCCTCCAAGCCCGCCCGAATAAGGGCAAGGCCAATTCCCTGACGTTGAAACTCGGGTAAAACAGCAAGTGGTGCAAGAAGGCTTGCCTGTATGTTGGGATGGTGTGCAAGCGAAACACGACTAAAAAGAATATGTCCAACGGGTTGTTCATNGTAATAGGCGAGTAACGATAGGCTGGGCTGTGCACTGGGGTCTAAAAGCAAATTTTGAGTAAGGTTTGCCTCTTCATCGGCGCCAAACGCCGTCTTTTGAATAAGCTGTGCAGGGGCTTGATCTGATTTTTCTTCACGAATAATTATGGTCATGATTTTTATGCTGCGAGTGGTTAAAATTCTGTTCCGGTAGACGCAATGTAAATTGAAAGCGCTAGGAGGCCGTAGAGCAATATTCCGGGCAAAGCATCAACGGATGGTAAGCGGCGTGAGCGTGTTTGCCCGCTTATTATGTAAACAAACTTCTCCAGCGATAATCAAGGGCAGCTCAACTTATTCAGCAGACTTTTTTAGATGTCGATCAATCGCTCGCTTCGCTGCGGCAAACCCGAAGCCGCCCGTTACCATAACCGAAGAGCCTACGCCTGCTGAACAGTCCAATTTAACCCCATCGTCTAAAAACTGTTTACGGCTACATACCGANCCGTCTGGTTTTGGATACACCATTTGTTCTTCGGAATAAATGGCATCGATACGGAAGCGGCGATTATTGGTTTTAGTGAAATTATGCGAGTGGTAAAGCAGGTTACGCATTTTAGACAAAAGTGGATCGCTTTTAGTGCTGCCGAGATCGCCACAGGTAATGCGGCTGGGGTCGAGTTTGCCACCGGAAGAACCGCAGGTTATCAGGCGTATTTTGTTGCGCGTGCAATAGGCCGCGAGCGCGGCTTTCACATGCACGGAATCCATAGCATCCACTACCACATGGTGTTGATTACCTATATAGCTTTCGACATGGGTCTTGGTGAGAAAATCGTGACGGGTGTGCAGTTTAAGTTCGGGGTTAATCGCCNGCAGTCTCTCGCTCATAACCTGGTTCTTGGGTTGCCCAATAGTGCTTTGCAGGGTGTGAATTTGCCTATTGGTGTTAGTTATACACACATCGTCTAGTTCTATGAGCGTTAACTCACCTACACCAGAGCGAGCCATAGCTTCTGCAGCCCAGGTACCTACTCC
>Ga0065722_104512_pt1 | contig 10228 bp, 8 predicted proteins | sample BansetMetagenome_FD_59109 | JGI IMG/M metagenome (GOLD analysis project Ga0065722, IMG submission 59109) | Bankia setacea gill microbial communities from Puget Sound, Washington, USA - Caecum Enriched | ecosystem: Host-associated > Mollusca > Digestive system > Ceca | place: United States...
TTACAAGAATTAATGACAGGAAAGACTTACATGGTAAGCATTCGATTATCTCGCGGCGGTTCCAAGAAGCGTCCTTTTTATCACGTAACTGTTACAGACAGCCGCAAGGCTCGTGATGGTCGTTTCATTGAACGTGTTGGGTTTTTTAATCCTATTGCTCGTGGTCAAGAAGAGCGCCTGCGATTAGACAGTGAGCGACTGGACTACTGGAAAGGTCAGGGCGCACAAATCTCTGATCGTGTTGCCAAATTACTAAAAGACGCTGCTGCCGCTTAAGCGAGCAGCGGTGATCTTTACGCCAGTGACCCAAAAGCGTTCAAACCTCATTTCGGTTGGGCGAGTCACTGGCGTTTTTGGTATTAAGGGCTGGTTAAAGGTAAAGTCATTTACCCGGCCCGAAGCAGATATTTTGCAGTATTCTCCTTGGTGGCTGAAAACCAGCCATGGAGTGAAGGAAGTCGAAATTGACTCTTGGAAGAGCGCTAACAACGGTTGGTTGGTGCACATTAAAGGGGTCGATGACCGTGACGTGGCCTCGGCCTATACGCTGGTCGATATTGCAATAGAAAAACATCTGCTGCCTGAGCTGGATTCGGGCGATTTTTATTGGCACCAGTTGATTGGCTTGCAGGTTTTTAGCTGCTACGAAGGTTTGGAAACAGATCTCGGTGTTGTTGATAGTTTGCTAGAGACGGGAGCAAATGATGTTCTCGTGGTTAAGCCTAGTGAGTCGAGCCTAGACGATAAAGAAAGGCTAGTGCCATATGTGCCTGACATGTATGTGCTAGCGGTGGATCTCGATTCGAATTGTATACGGGTTGCATGGGATCCAGAATTTTGACGATCGGTTCAGGCGCGCCTTTTAAAATAGGTGCCGTATGAGTATCGTACATGTTGCCGTGATAACGCTTTTCCCGGAAATGTTTCGAGCCATTACGGAAAGTGGTATTACACGTCGAGCGGTGGAGCAGGGCTTAATTAAGCTCAGCTTTATTAACCCGCGAGACTATGCTGTCGATAAACATCGAACCGTGGATGATCGCTCTTATGGTGGCGGTCCAGGTATGGTGATGAGGGTTGAGCCTTTAAAGGCAGCTCTTTATCACGCTTTTGAGTGTTTAGGTGCGGTAAAAGAACAGGTTAAGGTGATATATCTTTCTCCTCAGGGGGAAGCCCTTAATAGATCGAGAGTGGCCGCAGTAGGCGAGAACAGCAAGTTGGTGCTGATAGCGGGTCGCTATGAAGGTATTGATGAGCGTTTTATTGATACCTATGTCGATGAAGAGCTGTCCATTGGCGATTACGTGCTTAGTGGAGGCGAATTGCCGGCAATGGTTTTACTGGATGCTTTGATTCGCAAGCTGCCAGGTGCTCTTGGAGATGCGCAGTCTGCAGAGCAAGATTCTTTTGAGCAGGGATTGTTGGATTGCCCTCATTATACTCGTCCAGAAGAAGTTGACGGGCTTAGGGTGCCAGAAGTGCTTATGTCTGGGGATCACAAAAAAATTGAACAGTGGCGTTTGCAGCAGTCCTTGGGTAGGACTTGGATGCGGAGGCCGGATTTGCTGGATACTGTTGAGCTAACGAAGGCTCAGAAAAAGCTGCTTGTTGACTTTATTGAACAGCAGCCAAAAAAACATTGAATTTAACGAAATTGACTAGCCGAGAGGCTACATATTTAACAGGAGCAACCCATGAGTTCTAAGAACAAAATTATTCAGGAGCTGGAAAACGAGCAGCTCAAGCAAGAGCTTCCCGAGTTCAGCCCCGGTGATACTGTGGTTGTTCAGGTTAAGGTAAAGGAAGGTAATCGCGAGCGTCTTCAGGCTTATGAAGGTGTTGTTATTGGCAAGCGTAATCGCGGTCTTAATTCTGCGTTTACTGTACGCAAAATTTCTCATGGTATTGGCGTGGAGCGTAGCTTCCAAACTCACAGTAAGCAGGTCGATAGTATTACCGTTAAGCGTCGCGGCGATGTACGCCAGGCCAAGTTGTATTACTTGCGTGAGCTTACTGGGCGTGCGGCTCGAATCAAAGAGAAGCTGGGTTAGCCTAGGCTTTTCGTTAAAAAAGCGGCTTTGGCCGCTTTTTTTGGTTTTGTGAAGGGAGCGATGGTTGTTTGCTCTACCCTGAGCGAAGGGGCCGTTGGCGGTAGGTTTATGTTTGCTTGGATCGTTACGTTGGGCGCTTGAGGCTGTTGCTCATTGGCAGGAGAGCCAAGTGTTTAGGGGCGTTGGAGGCATAATTTGCGGGGTTTTTCTCAAAATTTCCAAAACTTCCCCCAGTTAGCCTATCTGTAATGGAACCATGTTAGACTAATGCGCTCAAAGGGACAGCTCATAACACTTTAATCCGGTGAGAGGGGCTTTGTTTCTAATTAAGCTCAAATTGAGCCCAATATAACTAAACCCAGAACAATAACGAGAAAATACTACCTTAAGAGGTTTTTATGAAGATCAGGTCCCCATACCTCTCGCAGATGATGTCTATGGTAATCGCTGTGGGCTTTTTGTCTCTCACTGCCTGTAACTCAGAAGCGGAAAACACCAATGTGAGTGAAGCTCCTGCTGGTGTAAGCAAAGCGCCGGCTCCAATCGAAAAAGCGACTGAGGCAGATCATAAAGCTGCTGCTGACAATATTATGGAAAAGCTGGTTGCGGCAAACGAAAATATTCGCGTGCGAAGCATACAGCCCTCTAAAATTCCCGGCTTATACGAAGTCCAAATTATTGGCAAAGGCATTATTTATATGGAAAAAGCCGGCGGTTATTTTATTGACGGTAAAATGCTGCAAATTGTTGGTAAAGAAGTTGTGAATATCACTGACAAAAGTATGGTTGGCTTGCGCGCAGACTTGATGGCAGGTGTAAAGAAAGAGGACTCCATCGTGTTCTCGCCTGCAGGTGAAGTAAAGGCAAGTGTTGCGGTGTTTACCGATGTAGATTGTGGATATTGCCAAAAACTTCACAAAGAGGTCCCTGCGTTGAATGAGATGGGAATAGAGGTTCGTTACTTGGCTTATCCGCGCGCCGGGATCAATTCAAACTCCTACCGTAAAATAGCATCAGCGTGGTGTGCAAGCGATCGTCAGGCCGCTATGACTAAGTTGAAACAGCGAGAAGAAATTGCCGAAAACGTCTGTGAGGGTAACCCTGTTGCAGCGCAATATGAACTAGGTCAGCAGATTGGCCTAACCGGAACGCCAGCGATTGTTCTGGATAATGGTGAGCTAATTCCCGGTTATATGCCGGCTAAGAGTCTAGCTGAGCGTATTGGTGTTCAGCTGTAAGTATTGCTTTGGTCAGAAAAGGGGCCTTTGGCCCCTTTTTTTATGTGTGGAATCTGCAAGCTTGTTATGGCGGCTGCAAATTAGCCTTCATTGGTTCGAGCGCATTGACAGCCCATGGCGTGGTCAGTAAGGTTGCGGTTCTTTTTCGCCAGTACACAGAGTGCTGGCTACCATGATTAAAACTCGAGGAAATAACGTTGAAACGGGTCAATGTGGGTATATGCGGTCTAGGCACTGTTGGAAGCGGTACATTTAATGTGCTGACACGAAATAAAATTGATATAGATGCTAAAGCGGGGCGAGATATTACCGTGACCCACGTGGGAGCACGTCAAGTCAGCCCCTCTTGCAATATCGAGAATACTCAATTCAGTACTGATATTTTCGCGGTTGCGGAAGACCCCAATGTTGATATCGTCGTCGAGCTTATTGGCGGAACCACGGTGGCTAAAGATTTAGTCATGAAAGCACTTGGCAATGGTAAACACGTTGTTACCGCAAATAAGGCGTTGATAGCTGAGTTTGGCAATGAAATTTTTGCTGAGGCAGTAAAAAATCGCGTTACGGTTTCCTATGAGGCAGCGGTAGCGGGTGGTATTCCCATCATTCGGGCCCTGCGTGAAGGCTTGGTCGCTAACAGGATAGAGTGGCTGGCGGGTATTATTAATGGTACGGGTAATTTCATCCTCACCGAAATGCGGGATAAAGGTCGTAATTTCGATGACGTACTTAAAGAAGCGCAAGAATTGGGCTACGCGGAAGCTGACCCCACCTTCGATGTTGAAGGTATTGATGCCGCTCACAAATTGGTAATACTGGCGTCGATTGCTTTTGGTATGCCCTTACAGTTCGACAAGGTGTTTACTGAAGGGATCAGTGACATCTCTCCAGAAGATGTGGCCTTCGCTGACGAATTGGGTTATCGCATAAAGCATTTGGGTATTACCTGTCGTCGTCCTAATCAGGGTATCGAGCTGCGTGTGCACCCAACCCTTATCCCTGCTTCCCGCTTAATTGCCAACGTAGATGGCGTGATGAATGCCGTGTTGGTGAAGGGAGACGCCGTTGGCCCAACACTCTATTATGGGGCCGGCGCCGGTTCCGAGCCAACCGCTTCAGCAGTTATATCGGATATTGTACATACCAGCCGTTTGCTTAATGGCGACACGAGTGAAGTGGAATATAATGCGAGCGTGCCCCATTTGGGTTTTGCGTTGGACCACCTCTGTGATTACAACATACTGCCAATAGAAGAGATTGAAACCGCCTACTACTTGCGAATCTCTGCCATCGATCGGCCCGGGGTTTTGTCCAAAATCACTCAAATTTTAAGTGATGCGGGCATTAGCATTGAGGCTTTAATACAGAAAGAAGCCAAAGAAAATCAGAACCATGTGCCGGTGATCTTGCTTACTAATAGAGCCGTAGAAAAGCAAATTATTTCTGCCATTGAAAAAATAGAGCAGTTAGACTCCGTTACCGATAAAGTTGTTCGCATTCGGGTTGAATCATTGAAATAACCGTTACGAGTAGATCAACTATTAGCTGAAGAGATAAAAACGTGAAATACATAAGTACTCGAGGAGAAGCTCCAAGCCTCTGTTTTGAAGATGTAGTGTTAACGGGTTTGGCAAGCGATGGGGGGCTATATTTACCTGAGGTCTTGCCTGAATTTTCCGCTGAAGAAATTGCCTCATGGGCTGGCTTGGGATACAAAGAGCTGGCCCTAAAAATTATATCGCCATTCGTAGACGGTGAAATTCCTGAAGCAGATCTGAAACGGTTAATAGACTCGTCATACTCTACCCATTCAGGGCTTGGGTTTCGCCATGAGGCGATAGCGCCATTAGTACAGACTGGTCACAATGAGTGGATCTTGGAATTATTTCAAGGGCCTACACTGGCTTTTAAAGATTTTGCTTTGCAGTTTCTTGGTAATTTATTGGATTACGTTCTAAAAAAACGCGACCAAAAAGTGGTTATCATGGGCGCCACTTCAGGTGATACTGGCTCTGCGGCGATAGAGGGATGTCGAGATTGTGAAAATGTCGATATATTTATTCTGCACCCGCATAAGCGTGTTTCTGATGTCCAACGTCGTCAGATGACCACAGTGCTGGAAGATAGTGTGCACAATATTGCCTTAGAGGGGAATTTTGACGACTGTCAGAACATGGTGAAAGCCAGTTTTGCAGACCAAAAATTTCTTCCAGAAGGTCGGCAATTGGTTGCGGTTAATTCTATTAACTGGGCGCGCATTATGGCTCAGATCGTATACTATTTTTATGCTGCGCTATCCCTTGGCGGGCCGCATAGACCCGTTTCGTTTTCAGTTCCAACGGGTAATTTTGGTGATATTTTTGCGGGCTATTTAGCCAAGCGTATGGGGTTACCGATTGAGCAGCTAGTTATTGCAACCAATAGTAATGATATTTTGCACCGTTGTATTAGTGATAATGATCATAGTAAACAGCCTTTGGTTCACTCACTTTCGCCCAGTATGGACATTATGGTGTCAAGTAACTTTGAGCGGATGTTATTCGATTTGCACGATCGAGACGGTGCAACTATTAAAGCAATGATGGAGAGATTCAAAGACGGCCAAGCCATGGCACTTTCAGAAGAGGTCTTGGCGAAGGCCCGAGCGCTATTTAGCAGTTACCGCTTGAGCGACGAGGAAACCGTAGATGTTATTCGAGATGTCTATGAAAAAAATGAATACCTGTTAGACCCTCATACCGCTATTGGTGTTCAGGCTGCCCGTAAAACAAGAAAGTCGCTGTCCACTCCCATGATTTGTTTGGCAACGGCGCATCCAGCTAAATTTCCGGAAGCGGTTAAAAAAGCTGGTCAGCTCGAAGACCCAGCCTTACCCCATCATATGGCGGATTTATTTACTCGGACGGAGCGTTACGAGGTTTTGCCAAACAAGCTCGAAGATATCCAAGGTTTTATGAAAGCTAACATTAGCTAGAGAACCCTTGGTTTTCTGAGATAAGCCTTTTCTTTTGTGTAAAACCCACACTAAAGCCCGGAGTTAATAGTATTCGGGCTTTTTTATAGTCGGCTATTTTGGAGTTGCTGAAGGTTTATCCATAGCCTAGGATCGTGAATCGGCGTTTTGGGCGGCAGTCCGGGGTTGTTTAACTCAAAGATTTGTCTGGATTTTAAATCCACGCTCTCCAGCACCTTACTGACAGTGGGGCTGTTAAAAAAGTATTCGTCAAAGCTTCCGTCGTCCAGCGCTATATTCATTCCTTTTTCAACATCTATTGCCAAGGCAGGTTTGGTTGGTGTTATAAATAAATAAAAGGGCATTTTATAAATGAGCATTACCGTTTTATCAACCGTGAGGTCTAGCGTTGGCCGGTTAGCCATTTCCAGCCACGGTTCATGAATGCCGCGAGGAAAGGCGTCAAAGCGTTTGCCGTCGGTCATATAAAACAGGCTTTCATATTTGTTGGCGGTGATTACGGTCATGCCATTTGCAGTCATAATATCGGTGTCGCTCCAGCCAAGGCCTTGTCCATACGTATACTGTAAAAGTTGTTTTTTTGATTGTGTATTGGAAAACAAGTTATTGTTATCACGATGAATGAGCAGTACCCGATACCCGAGAAGACCTTTATAGAGTGGAATTCGTATTGGGGTTACAGCATCTTCCATTTCTTGGTTAGTTGCCGTCCAAACAACATCAACGCTGCCGTCAATTAAATTTTGTTTTTGGCGAGCCCCGGTTAGCGCGCCATCGTGAATATCATAGCGATAATGTTTCTCTACTTTACTCAAGGCGAGCTTGAGCAGGCCGATGGAGTATTCAGCATTGGCATCTCCACGCGATATTATCGTCAGTGTGTCTGCGGCGCTGGCGGATACGGTGACCAAGACAAGGGCTAACGTCACAAGCCAGGCGCATAGGAGAGGCGCTTTAAGTCGTGAGCGGTTTTGGCTTGACGGGCCGAGACGCATAAAGTTACCTCGGTGAGTTGACCTATATCATGAGTGTAGTGCAGATTCCTGTAGCTAAGGAGCTAAAAGGACGAAAGTTGCGCCATTGGCACCAAAATGGTGCGCGTATGCCGGGCCCAAATGGCTTGAGTTTGTAAGCGATAGGCGGCATGCATAGGTCGCCAGTCTATAAGGTTACATGGAGTGTTAATTGCTTATATGAAGCTTGATAGTCTCGGTTAATTGATCGCCTCGATTAATACAGGATTTGCTATGTCTCAATCTCTATCGTTCGTACTGATACTGTGCTCTGGTGTTATTGTCACTTCAATATTAACGCTAATGTTTTATGTGCGGGAACAGCGTCGTCAAAAGCTTCTACAGGGAATTCAACTTTTACAAGCGGGTAGAATATTGGTTGTGCATCTACAGCGTCACCGAGGCTTTTCTGCGGCTCATTTGGCCGGCATAACTGCCAATACTGACGAAATTTTGAGCCTACGCGAAGATATTTCCAAAGACCTGGCAACTCTTTCAGCTATGGATGAATGGTTTGCCAATAACGAAAATTGGCACGGCATTACTCGCCATTGGGCAGCACTCTCAGCGAACACTTTGGCGATGGGGCAGGAGAAGAGCTTTGACCAACACAGTAAGTTGATTCAGGCGGTTTTTCAGCTATTGAGTGACGTGGCTGTGTATAGTCGGATGGAAGCGAACCCGCGCTACGCTGACACACGACTGATCTGGAAAGAGTTTTTACTGATCGGGGAGTTAATTGGGCAATGTCGGGCGTTGGGGATGGATATTCTTACCGCTCCAAAAGACAGCGAGCGTCAGCGCAAGAAAAAAGTCCTTGTTCAGAATAATTTGGATCGGATAGCCAGTTTGCTTAAAGAGCCTCTTTGCCAGCGACGGTTGGACGTTAGGCAAAAACAACAACTCAACGAATTTATAACGTATGTGGATGCTCAAACATCCAGAGATTTGGGTGTTGTATCGGCAATGGAATACTTTGATGTGGTGAGTAAGGCTATTGAGATGATCTACGAACAGTTTGACTTGGAAATGGTAAAACTCCATCGAAAAGTAAGTGCCTAGCGTTGACTAAGGGTGAAACCGGAAAACGATAGGGAGGCGGAAAAGTAACACGTTCTTCGGCGTGGGGTATTGGGGTACAGTAAAATAGAGCCGTGTATACGCCCGATCAGTTTTAATAGAAACTAACGTGTTGAATTTATTGAAAAACGATAAAAAGTAAAAATGATAAAAAAAATATGTAGACGCAAACCTATCGGCACCGGTAGTAAAGGTCTTGCCCAGCTTCCTCCAATTGTGCAGAAAATTCTCTCGAACAGAGCTATTTCATCCCCCGAGCAGGTGGACTATCAGTTGAGCCGCTTACAAAGGCCTGAGCATATGCGAGGCTTAAAGGACGCCATAGAGTTGTTGCTGGGGGCTTTGATGAGCCAAGAGCGGGTGTGCATTCTCGGAGACTTTGATGCCGATGGTGCAACCAGCACAGCGCTTGCGGTGCGCTGTTTATTCGCATTTGGATTTAAGCACGTCGACTATTTGGTCCCTAATCGGTTTGAGTACGGCTATGGGCTTACCCCGGAAATTGTCGACGTCATCGCAACACGAGCCCCTTCGTTACTGATAACGGTTGATAACGGCATTGCCAGCGTTGAGGGTGTTGTAAAGGCGCAGGCCTATGGCATGAAGGTATTAATTACAGACCACCATTTACCGGGAAGCACGTTGCCAGCCGCCGAGGCAATTGTAAACCCGAACCAGTATGGCTGTGATTTTGAGAGTAAAAACCTCGCCGGGGTCGGCGTTATATTCTATGTACTGAACGCTTTACGTGCGCGCTTAAGGGATGAGGGCTGGTTTTTGGCTCAAGGCCTTGCTGAGCCTCGTATGGCGGATTTTTTAGATTTAGTCGCTCTTGGCACCGTAGCTGATGTGGTGCCCCTAGACCACAATAATCGTATTTTGGTTGATCAGGGACTAAAACGAATGCGTGCAGGCCACTGTGTCCCTGGTATTCGAGCGTTGTTCGAGGTAGGGGGGCGATCCATGCAGAGGCTGACGGCAAGTGATCTTGGTTTTGTAGCTGGGCCTAGGCTGAATGCGGCGGGTCGCTTAGATGACATGTCTTTAGGAATTCGTTGCCTGCTGACCGATTCTTATCAGCAAGCCCGGCAAATTGCGGTGGAACTTGATAGTTTGAATCGCGAGCGCAGGGCAATTGAAGGATCGATGCAGCAGGAAGCGACGAGCCATCTGGATACGCTGTTCACTCAGGCATTGTCATGGCCTATGGCTATCTGTCTTTATCAAAAAGATTGGCATCAAGGGGTGATTGGCATATTGGCGTCGCGTATCAAGGATCGTTTACACCGTCCCACCATAATCTTCGCCTCAAACGGTGACGGTACCCTAAAAGGTTCTGGCCGCTCTATTGTGGGTGTTCATTTGCGAGACGTGTTAGATCGTGTGGCAACCAGCCATCCTGGATTGCTGAGTAAATTTGGGGGGCATGCAATGGCTGCGGGTCTGTCGTTGGACGAGAACAGGCTTGAAGAGTTTCAGTTGGCGTTTGTTGAAGTGGTCGAGCATGCATTGGATGGAAAGCCACCAGAGGCAGAATTACTAACCGACGGCGAACTTGACGATGGCGATTTCACTCTCGATAACGCACAGTTGCTTCAGGAGCTGGGGCCTTGGGGGCAAATGTTTCCCGAGCCCAGCTTTGATGGTGAGTTTAGGCTGTTATCGCAACGCATTGTGGGTGAAAAGCACCTCAAGCTACAGCTAACCCCTTCTGAGTTTAGCGGGCTGTGTGTGGACGCCATCGCCTTTAATGTCGATTTGGATGTGTGGCCCGATAATAGTATTCAGCATGCCCGTATCGTCTATAAGTTAAATATGAATGAATATCGGGGAGAGCAAAATGTGCAGCTACTGGTTGACTATCTTGAGCCT